>ERZ1031897.5-NODE-5-length-74958-cov-22.130422_pt1 | contig 74958 bp, 91 predicted proteins | sample MGYA00517881_ERZ1031897 | MGnify/ENA primary metagenome ERZ1031897 (study PRJEB33719, sample SAMN04261280) | wastewater metagenome | biome: rural village; feature: human; material: feces | host: Homo sapiens | place: El Salvador | collected 2013-01-07 ... | reverse complement strand
ACCCCAACGGAATCACTTTTTAGGCGTAAAAACGCAACGTTTAGTCAAGAAAAAATCAAATAAGCAGTCTATATAACGTATTGAATAACAGATACTTATATAGATTGCTTTTTGTTTTTTAAAGAGATATGTCATAAAGATTGATTTTCTAAACTGGTTTAAAACTGGTTTAAACGCATTTTGGGTGTAACTATCTGAATTACAATAGTTTGTATCATTCACACAAATTGTTGAACGAAGGGGAGTGTTACAAAAATGATACCAACCTTCAAAATTAATGTTACCAAAATGGCAAAAATTAATTTAAGTATTTTTCACAACAGACAGAAACGTGGAACCTCTCAGAAGGAAGTTTCTGTCGAATTGTGCTTTAGTACGAAGGGTACGCGCAAGTATTATTCTACCGGTATCAAGGTGACAACACATCAATGGTCTGATACCACCAAGAAGATAATCAAGCGCAAGGATGCAGATGAACTCAACAACTTATTGACTGCATACACTTCTAGGGCGCATGAGGTCATTGAGAAGTTGGTGAAAGAAGGAAATTATGATTTGAACGCTGTCATTTCCTTAATGAATGGAGAAGACGAAGGAACTTCTTTTATCGAGTACTGCGAGAGAAGACGGAATGAGCGTAAGGTGTGCGAGCATACCAAGAAACGCTATGATGTCTTTATCAAATTCCTAAAAACATGGGGAAAGATAAAGTCGTTCCAAGACTGCAATGTGTCGAAGGTGCGTGCGATGGATGAGTATCTCCACAGACAGGATAAGGCTCAATGTACCATCTACGACTACCACAAGTATCTCAAGTTGTTCATCAATGATGCGATGATAGACGGGCTTATTGAGCAGAATCCTTATAAGTTCTTACCATTCCATATTGGCAAAGGGGAAAAGCAGTATGTTGATTGTGTCACAGAAGAGCAGTTTGCTGCCATCAAGAAACTGAAACTCTCAACACCTCATATTCTCCATGCAAGAGATTTGTTCCTCTTCCAATGCTATACCGGACTTGCATACTCTGACCTTGCATCGTTCGATTATACTAACTGCGAGGAGATTGGTGGAAAGATGTTCTATCACGCTAAGAGAACGAAAACAGATACGGATTTCGTATTCCAACTTCTCAAACCTGCCCTGGAGATACTACAGAAGTATGACTTCAAGCTGCCTAGAATGACGAATCAGAAGTATAATGATTATCTGAAGGCGATCGGGCAGATGGTTGGAGTTGACAGACTGCACACCCACATGGGTAGAGCGACTGCGGCAACCTTATTCTTGTCGAAGGGTATGCCTATCAATATCGTGGCAAGGGTGCTTGGACACACTACCTTGCGCCAGACTACTAGATACGCACGTACATTAAATAAGGATGTACAATCTGCTTTCGATGCTCTCGAAGGCAAGATGTAACACAACAAGGGGAGTCTTCGCAAAGAAGGCTCCCCTTTATTGTATTAGCCGACAAGGCTTTTGTCTCTTTCAGCAATCTTCTCGCTGATGATTTGCTTTAACTCCTTAACCACTCCTTCCTGTACTAGCAACTTTACTTTTGTTTCTGCTAGTTCTTTCAGCAGTTTTTCGTCCGTCTGCTTGTCTGCATCGTAAAACATACTGCCTCTGCCACAAAGTAGCCAATCTGCTGATATGTCTACGTATGTAGTCAGTATTCTGTCTATAAACTCCATTGAAGGCTCCTTTGTGCCGTTCAAATAATTGTTCGTAGCAGCAGGTCTTGCCCCGATAGCTTCAGCAAACCCTCTGTTAGACAGCCTGTAATGGTCTTTCACCTCGTTGATTCTATCTCTTAATCCTTCCATACTGCTAGTGTTTATAAATGTGTAAATACGTAAATTAACTATAAATTAATGTCTATATCCTTGGATATTTGCCTACAAACATGTATCTTTGCATCCGTAAACGAGAATAAAACTCGTTCAAAACAGATTTATGTTGCAAAGATACAAAAAATAATATGAAAAAGGTAGTAAAAATAGAAAAAATTTTGATTGATAAAGATAAAATTCCTAAAATCATGAAAATTTTTGGTTGTTGCAAGAGTACAGTCCATAATGCTCTAGCTTACCGGAGTAATAGCCGACAGGCTCAGGATATTCGTTCCTGTGCCCTGAACCGATTCGGAGCAGAGCCTGTAAAGGTGCCACAACTCAGATAAAGTGTGTAAATGTGTGAAATATTTGGCTGTTGAACTTTTAGATTAGTTATTCAGACAAAATGCGTTTTAAATTGGATATGCGTGAGCATAGAGTTAAACGATTGCTTAAGAAAGGTTCTTTTTCTTATTTGTAAACTATAAATTCACTCTTGTGCGTGAGCATAGGAGTGATACATGGGAATCGAGCTAGCTCACTCGGAGTGAGCGGGAAAACCCGAGCAAAGGCGTTCAACTCGCCTCGAATCCCCAAAATAGTTTTGGAATATTGTTATTATAATGTTTCTTGAAATCGTTAGGTGTGGAGCGGTATAGACCCAGTGGCAATATAAGTTGTTTGCGTTGAATTCATGCGCCACGAACCAGAAGGAAATGTTGTGGTCGAGCATTCTACCAGCACCTTTCGTTTTATACATTATTATATATAGCGATTTCCGGAACAATCCCATTGCCCTTTTTGGACATAAGTTCTTTGACATATTGGAAAAGTGTAAAGTCGAATAGTGTTAAGTCATTATAAGGGGGTCCCCGAGCATCAGTCTTTATGACTGATAGCTAAAGCGGTGAGCATGGCTCTTAAATTCATGGTAGCGCATGATGCCGTTATCCACCGATAGTGTAACTGGTAGCACGCCCGAAACTGTTTTGTGTAAATCCTTAATACATTCTTATCAAATCGGGAAGTTGGGTCCGAATCCTTAAGGTGGACTATTAGGTATTTGTTTGTTGTGTATGATTATTCGCTGCAGCGGCAGCGACTTCTTTGTACGAAAAAACTTTGACTATTACCTGCTCGTCCGTGAGGATAGGCAGGTTTTTCTTAAACTTCAAAATCAATGGCTTATGATAGATTTATCCGAACCTACTCTCCACAAGTACCGGAGAAAGGTTCTCGAAATATACAGAGAACTCGAAAGAAACCCTTGGGCACCCTTGGGAATCTTCGAGTCAAAGCTGAGGAAAATAAATATCCTCAACTCTAAAATTAAAAATGTGTCCTCAGACATCGGAAAGCCCGAGGGCGAGTATTCAAACTTTACAAATGATAATTACATGCAATATGGGTTTAAAAAGGAAAACTCCTCTCAAGAGGACACCTATAAAGAAGACTCCTTGGGATAAAGCCAAGAAGGATCAAGAGAAGAAGAAGGCGAAAGCCGGACTTAGCAAAAGTAAGCTGAGAGATAAGCTAGATGCGGTCTTCTCTAAATATATTCGACTGAAATATTCTGATGATAAAGGATATTGCCGATGTATCAGTTGCGGCAAGGTTTTCCCTTGGAAGGAAATTCAGAACGGTCATTACATGTCGAGGCGTTATATGTCAACTCGATTCAGCGAAGATAACTGCCGGCCACAATGCATGGCTTGCAATATTTTCAATCAAGGCAATATTCAGATGTATCGCCGTGCGCTTATCAAGCAGATTGGCGAACAGAGGGTTGACTTGATAGAGGCTCGGGCAAGAACTGAAAACAAGAACTGGTCACTCTTCGAGTATAATCAGTTGATAGCCTTTTATCAGAAAGAAGTAGACAAACTTTTAGAACAGAAACATTTATAAGAATAGATTATATGAGTAAATCAGGTACAAAAATCAATGTAGAATTGGTAACACATGGGTGTTTCCCTACGAAGTCGTATGAGACGGATGCCGCTTACGACCTTCATTGCAGTAAGGACACGGAAGTAATTCCAAACAAACGCTTTTACGTTCCGCTCGGGTTCAAGATACAACTTCCTTCAAATATGAAGATGCTGATTCAGCCACGTAGTGGTATGTCGGGCAAAGGTATGTTGTTGGAGGTTTATTTCCCTTCATGGCTGCTACATGGCGACTATCTAGGCAAGGTTAGAGCAAACCTTGATGTAATTCTCGGCTTGATTGATTGCGGCTATGGCGAAGAAGTCCATGCCATCGTCAAGTCGGGCAGATGGAGGTTAAAGCATCGCATCATGCGTCTGCTCGGTTTCAAGTTCGTTATTCCTTATTCCCAACGCATCTGTCAGGGTGCCTTCACTTACGTTCCAGATACTAACTTGGAACTTGGCAAGGTAACCGGCACTCGTAGCGGTTTAGGATCAACAGATAAGAATTAGTTTTTAGCGTTATTTTTCATAAATTTGAATTTATTTTTTCCTGCTCGTCCGTGAGGATAGGCAGGTTTTTAAAAAACGAAATCATGAAAAAGAATATCAGACAGAATTTCTTCAATCATATCAAGAAGGTACTTGATATAGTTGACAAGATGGGGGATGAGGCAAAGCATTTCCGCTGCATCGTCCTCATGGGTGACAGGAACATTCCGAAGGCATACGCATTCATGCACGCATCGCCCGAAGACCTCAAAAACCTTATCTTGAACGCCATGCGAAATAGCGACCAGTTCACCTACGCTACAGCAAGGGCATTCGAGGAATACGATAAGGAACTGAGAGAAAAAGAAGAAACTTTAAACAAAGATAAAAATGAAGAAAATCCTATTCAAAACTCTTAAACTGCAAAATTTCTGTGGCATCCGTGCCGGAGTCTTCGATTTTGGAGAAGACTTAACCGTTATCTCGGGAGACAATGGAAGCGGCAAGAGCTCTATTGCCAACGGCATCATGTACACATTATTTGGTACTGATAATAACGGCATGCAGCTCGACATCAAAACCTTCGATGAGAATCACAATATTATCAAGGAGATAGAGCATTCATCCGAGTTGGTTATGTTGGTAGATGGTGATGAAATCTCGTTCAAGCGAGTTCTGACCGACAAGTGGAAAGATGATAAATGCACCAACACCTTCAAGTACTATGTTGATGGAGAATTGACTACCGCCGGAGATTTCGACAAAGTAGTTAACGACATCTTCCAAGAAGACCCATTTGCGTGGTGCATCTGTCCTAATCTGTTCCTTGGTATGACTTGGCAGAATCAGCGTGCATTCCTTCAGTCTTTGGTAGGTGACATTTCAGTCGAAGACATCACGAAGGGCGAAGAGAAGTATGATTATCTTGTTGAACTCCTCAAAAAGAAAGACATTGATGCCATTCTTCACCACCTCAAGCACAAGCGCACAGAAGTTCAGAAGGAACTCGATGTGGTCCCTATCAGACTTGCCGAACTCGACAAGACCCTTCCACCAAAGCAGGATTGGGAGGCCATGGGTAAAGAAAAGGCTGAACTGCAAGAAAAACTGGTGGAGATAGACAACAAGATTCAGCAGATTCGCACAGGTGGAGCAGACAGAGTTCGACTTGACGGAATCCGCAAGAAGATTGAGTTTGCTGAAAAACGCAAGCGAATGATGGAACAGGGCGCAGACAAGGAGTCTACCGATAGCATGACCAAGCACCAGAGCGATGTTCTTAACGCCAACGCAGCCTTCAATAAGGCAGAATCTACGGTTGATAACCTCAAAGCAGTCATGAGTGGTTATCCTACCACCGAGATTCAGATAAACGCTCAGATTGAAGATTGCAAGAAGAAGGTTGGCGACTTGAACAAACGTAGCGATGAGATTGCAAAGCGTACTTGGGAATGGGACGATAAGGAAGGTTTCTGTCCTCATTGCGGTCAGGCTCTCCCTCTCGGTGATGTTCAGCTCCTTAAACAGGAATCTCAGAACCGGTTCAACTCTCGCAAGGCAGAGGATATGAAGGAACTCAACAACGAGTTTGCCAAACTGCAGAGTGCATACACCGAACTCAACAAAGAGTTGGATAAACTGAATGATGATCGTCAGACCACCACAAACCAGCTCGTCAAGGCTCACCAAGCCCTCAATGATGCCGAAAAGCATAAGGCAGAAGTTGATGCCGATGCTCCACGCACCTACGAGCAGATTCTAGCCGAGAAGGAAGAGTATCAGCAGGTAGTGAAAGAGATTAATGAGTTGCAGGCAGAACTTGACAAGCCATCTGAGAGCAATGAAGATGAATACAAGTTACTTCAAACACTCGATGAAGAGCGAAAGCCGCTTTCTGATAGATACGATGAAGTTCTCGAACTTCTCGCCTCTAAAGCATCTTACGACAACACAATGGCTCATATCGAAGCAGCGCAGAAGGATAAAGCCATCTTTCAGGAGCAGCTTGATGATATTGATGATAAACTCAACATCACAAACGAGTTCTATCAGTTGTCTTGCAAGGCTCTCGAAGATAAGGTTAATCAGCACTTCCGTTTCGTAAAATGGAGTCTGTTCCTTTCAAAACTCGGTGGTGAGAAGAAACCTTGTTGCGAATGTTATCACAATGGTGTTCCTTACAGCCGCCTTAATGGTGCCGCAAAAGTGAATGCCGGAATCGACATCGCGCGCACTATCGGTCAGTTCTATGATGTATCGGTTCCTGTCGTGCTCGACGAATGCGAAAGTGTTAACCATCCGCTCAGTACAGGCGGTCAGCAAATCCGTCTTGTAGTATCAAATGATGATAAACTGAAGGTTGAGCATATTTCGCTTTGGTAATAAAGGATTGAAACATATCATGCAAATCAAGACGAAATTCGATATAGGTGATGCAGTCTATCTGCTCGATGGGTACAAAATCCGACGTGCAAACATCGTTGGCGTATTCTTTCAGCAGATAGGCGAGGCACCTTGCTCTATTCAGTATAAGTTCGCAGTTTTCCCAACAAGGAAAGAAAGCGAAGTATTTAAAACAAAAGAAGAATTAATCAAACATATAAGTAAATAAAAATCATGGCAGAAACAGCAGTAGCAAAGGCACAGCCTTCTCAGAAGGCAGTAGCAGTTAAGAATTTTCAGGCGGTAATGAACAATAGTTATTACCAAAGCCTGTTGCAGAGTTCACTAAAGGAGAATAAAGGTGCTTTTTGCACCTCACTTATGGAAATCTTTTCATCCGATGAAAAGTTGCTCCAGTGCAAACCGAATGATTTGATGGCTGAGGCTCTGAAAGCAGCCTCCCTTCGTTTGCCTCTCAATAAGCAGCTAGGACAGGCGTATCTCCTTCCGTTCAAAAACAAAGGAGTAATGACTCCTACGCTCGTTATCGGTACGAAGGGTTATCTCCAGTTGGCTATGCGCACCGGCAAGTACGAGACAATCAACGCTGATGTCGTATACGAAGGTGAGTTCAACCATTACGACAAGGTTACAGGAAAGCTTGACCTTTCGGGTGCTCAGATTTTCTAATACTCCAATCGGTTACTTCGCCTACTTCAAGAAGAAGGATGGTCTTACCAAACTTCTCTATATGACACTTGATGAGGTATGCCGGTACGCAAAGCAGTATAGCCCTACCGTTAAGTTCAGCGAAAAGGTTGATGCAGAGAAACTGAAGGAAATGGCTCTCAAGCAGGCTGCCAACGGAAGTGGCGAAGGCGTAGGGTGGTATTCCAACTTCGAAAGTATGGCAATCAAGACTGTTCTCAGAAGACTCCTGTCGAAGTGGGGAGAACTCTCTATCGAATCAAATGACATCACAAACCTTGATGAGGCTCCTTCTGCCATCGTTCAGCGTGATGAGGAGTTTGCCGAGGCAAAGAACGTTATCACGGTCAATGCTGATACCGGTGAAGTCATGGATGCCGTGGAAGTACATGATGAGCAGAGACAGGCTCAAAAGTTTAGTTTGAGTTAAGTATGAAGCTGATAGTAGTAAATAGCAATAGTCAAGGCAATAGCTACGTACTGGAGGCTAGTAATGGTCAGCAGCTCTGTATAGAGGCAGGTCGTCCGTTGCAGGAAGTAAAGAAAGTTGCAAACCTAAAAACATCAAAATGCGTGGGAGTGATTATCAGTCACTCCCACGGCGATCATGCAAAAAATGCCAAAGACTTTCTGAAAGCAGGAATTGATGCATACTCTACCGAAGAGTTATCCGAGAAATGCAAGGGAGTAAAAGGCATGATTAAAGAACAGACCTATCATCTTGGTGCTTTCAGTATCACCCAGATGAAGGTAGAACACGATGTGCCTTGTTTCTCTTTCCTCATTCATCATCCGGAAATGGGAACCATGATGTTCTTCACCGATTGCTACAATATGGAAAATGTAGTTCAAGGGTGCCGCTACTTCTTGGCAGAATGCAACTATGATGATTCTCTTCTCGAAAAAGCTGTAGACGAAGGTAAGACGATAGTCAGCCAAGCCGACCGCATCCGTCTTTCCCACATGAGTCTGGCTCACTCTATCGAGTATCTCAACGAATGCAAGGCAGCCAATACCGCCAAGCGCATCGTCCTCATTCATGGTTCAGCACGCCATCTTAACCCCGATGTTGCCGTAAACAAATTCCAGCAGGTCCTCGGTGTTCCAACCGACTATGCTTGCAAGGGTTTAGTAATCAATCTAATGTAATTATAATAATATGAGTGTATACAATCCTAATGATCCTCGCGACTATCTGAGAATCGTGAAGGAAGTTCAAAAAGCCAAAGAATGTGGGTATAATATCGAACTAAAGAAGTTTCACCCCATTCAGACCGACAAGCAGTCTAGTTATCTTCACTTCATGATTAGCTATCTCGCCCTAAAGTTAGGGCAGACCTTCTACGAAACGCTTCGTGATATTCAGCGCAATATTTGCAGCTACATCTTCTATACCGATGAGGTAGACAAGACAGGTAACCGCAAATATAAGCCTCTCACTTCCCTCAATACAGCAGAGGCTAGCAGCGTTATCCGAAACGTGATAGATTACGCAAATGTCCGCAGTATCATGATTCCGGAACCCGATGACCAAGTTGGTTTGCAGTATTGCAAGCGAGAACTCGAGAACTCGGGTGCCGGTTGGGTATAAATCATCAAAATCATATAGCTTATGAAAACGTTAAAGGAAATCCATTCGGAGGCTAATAAATATTCGGAAAACGAACCCCTGCAAGATGCTTTTGTAGCCGGTGCAAGATGGGCGCTTACGGGTAAGTATTACAAGCCTTCTGAGTTGTTCGGCAATCATGCCGAAGTGGAGACGGTAGACTTGGAGGTTGAAGAAGAGCAAAAACAGATGTTGGTCTTCGAACCGCCTTTTGAGGAATGGTGGAATGCCTACAATAAAAAACGAGGCCGCAAGAAGGCAGAGGCTAAGTGGAAGAAGTTAAGCCTTAACGATAAGGTAGCTTGTATGAAAGCAACTCCTCTCTATGTAGCATCTACGCCCGACCCTGTGTACAGAAAAGACCCACTCACTTATCTTAATGGTGAGTGTTGGAATGACGAAATTATCCAAAAGCAAGATTATGAACAACAACGAGCTGTCAATCTCGCAGCAAAGGCTGCAAGAATCCTTGGTTCCGATTATCAAGGATAAACCGAACTACGTTCGCCCATCTTCCTTTACGAGTGCTATATGTAAAAGTACAACCACCTTGCTCAGTGTTCAGAAGCAAGGTGGTTTGCGCTCACTCGTCGGATGGGTAAAGGGCAGACTGATAGAACTCTTCACTTTTCTTGGAGTCTTCGATATAGTCACAGAGTTTCAGATACAAATGCTTGCAACGAGATTATGCACAAAGTACTATTATTGGACTACAACAGAACTCGACTATGCCTTTATTCGAATAATGGAAGGTAAGTATGGAAAACTGTATCAGTATAAGCATGAATATGAAGACAAGTCTACTGCCACTACCATCAATCCACAAGATTTAATGGTAGCACTTGATTCATACGAAAAAGAGCTTCTGCTTGAACGTGGAAAGGTAGAGGCTGAGCGCAGAAAAGAAGAAGAGCGTCTGAAAGCGATAGAGGATGCAAAGAAACCTCATGGCATAGAGGCATGGCGAAATTATTGCAAGTCGAAGGGTTTAGACCCCGATACGCATACATTGCCATCCGTCAGCCTCCACGATGTCAATAAGGAACTGAACATCCAAAATCATGGAAGAATGTTAGACTTAAGATAAACAAACAATAAAAAATGAAAGTTATGAATACAATTCAAATAGATGTTATCATTGTGCTAGCTATCCTGTGGTTGGTAGCTATAGCAATCATCGTTGCAGACCGCATCAAATACCGCAAGTACTATTCAAGTAAAGGTAAGATGGTGGTCCTTCGCATCAACAATCCCGATGTACGGGACCGCCTCAACTCAGAGGGCTTATATCTCTGCCAGTGTGCTTACTACAACACACACAAGTATCTCTACACCATCGAAGGTGATCATATCTGTGGTTTTACCGAAGAATGCACCCATCTGATAGAAGATGCCATCAAAAACCATCAAGAGGTAATTGATTGTGATATTGATGTCAGTAAGTTCGTGAGCGAGGTCAAGAAGTTACAAAAAGAGTATGAAACTAAAGAGGAGGAGTAAGTATGAAGACTTTTATTTTTGATGTTATGCTCTACGGAAGATTCATCTGCACATTAAAGTATAAATATTGTGCGCTCTTCCCGATAGATTTTGAAGAATTAGAGAAGTTCGTCCTTAAAAAGAGACCTACTTTGAAAGGTAAGGATTTTAGAATTGCGTTTTAAGAAGTAAAGCGTATGGAAAAGTATAAATTACATTGGTAGTATGAGTTACTACCAGTATTGTTTAACGCAAAAATTGGTTTAGTTATGGAAACAGAGATTAATATAGCGGAAATCCTTAAGGATAAGCCAACAGGCACTAGTTTATGGTCAATAACATTAGCTAAGTGTACTTTACAAGGAGTGGATAATAATGGTGCATATCCAGTTTGTGTAAGGTCTAAGAATACAGGAGACTTAGCTCGTTATAGTTATAAAGGTAGATGGAATGAGGGTATCGAAGATTCAGAATGCGTACTATTTCCATCAAAGGAGATGCGTGACTGGTCAAAGTTTGCTTGGAAGAAAGGTGATGTTCTGGTCAATAAAGACAGAGATACACATGTTATCTTCGAGGAGTTCACCGATGACACATACACAACTTTTACGGGCAAACATTATCGTAGTAAAATTAGCAAAAACGGATATGAATATGTAAGAGAATGTAGTTGTGCTACAGAAGAATTCACTCTCGAAGCAGAGAATGCTGCTCAGACCTATATCAAAACTATCGAGGAGAAGTTGGGCGGCAAGCTCAATCGTGATACATTGGAGATTGACAAACAACCAGAGTTCAAGGATGGGGATATAGCTTTTGCCGACTATGGTAATAGACAAGATGTATTTATAGTATCAGATAAAACTGGTTTATCAGAAGGTTATAGCTCATTTATTTCTTTAGATTTAAGTAGTCTAACTTTGAGTATGGGCTATAGAACTTGTTTCTTTAAGAAAGACCTTTGTAAACTTCGCCTTGCCACAGAAGAAGAGAAACAGCAGCTCTTTGATGCTCTCGAAAAGAAAAGCAAGGCTTGGGATGCTGAGAAGAAACAGATTGTGGATTTAAAGCCAAAGTGCGAGTTTAAGCCATTCGATAAAGTGTTGGGGCGAAATGAGAAAGATGCTGTATGGGAAGCTGAACTCTTTTCTCATTATAAAGAAGAATCACAATATCCTTTTCGTTGTATCGGATTTAGTCGTAAGTATTGTATTCCTTACAACAAAGAGACAGCACATCTACTAGGAACGACTGATGATTGGGAAGGAGGTGAGCAATGATTAGAGACGAAGCAAAGATAATTGTAACACCAACTGGTGTATCACTTAAAGAAGCCTTGACTAGTGAAGAAATCAATGCAATCAATGAAGCTCATATCTATAGAGATTATGATTGCATCCCACATTTTAAACTCGCTGGTAATCCTCCTAGTGGCAAGGAAAACCGTAGAACTAGGAGGATGTTAGAACTTAGAAAAAGAAAGGGTAGATTATGATAGATGATAATAAAATAGAAGCTGCAAAGGAAGAAATCTACGAGGATAGATTCTTGCTTAATGGTGAAGAGATAGTCTTCAACAATGATGAAAAGGAAGAAATGTTCTACAAAGAGGACATCAAAGAAGCCATTGGACTAGGTGCTAAGTGGGGTATCAATGAGCTATTGAAGGACATGTTTCACCCTGCTAGCGAAGTCCCACGTAATGATAACGGAAAGGTTCTTGCGTTCTCAAAAGAATTCGGTGATAGAAAGCTCTACGATATGAACGATGAGCTTGATAAAACTACTTGCAATACATATCAAGAAATGTGGGAAGAGCAAGTCAATATATTCCATTTGTCTGATTGGATATTTATAGATGAGTTGTTTGACTTGATTACGAAAGGAGGTAAGCAATGAAAGAGCTTAAAGTTGGCGAAAGAGTAGTCTTGGACATCGTTGTAACTAAGACTGTAACTTGTGCAGGTTGCTTCTTTAATGGTAAGGGTGCTTGTGAAGTTTGGAGACAATATCCATGCGCAAGAGAACAACGCTCAGACCGTAAAAATGTAATCTTTAAAGAAGTTAAGGAGTAAAGCTATGAATGGATTATTATCAATGATTAGTATGCAAACTGAAATGGAATATCAGATGAGTGATTTCCCTTTTGGTCTTCCACGTATTAGATTCAATGTGCCGAAAGGCAACATTCCTTCCGACAAGCAGAAGTGCCAGCCAAAGATACAGCATGAGTTCACCATCAAAGGTATTAAGATTATGGCAGCTTCTAAGAAGGATGCCATTAAGAAGTATAATCATCGTAAAAAGTAAAGCGTATATGGATTTAATTATCAAGCCCTTTTATGATTGTCCTTGTGAATTAGAAATATTCATTATCAATGGTAAAGCTGCCAAGAGTAAAGATTTTGGTGATACTCTTGACCGAGATAAGAAAGAAGCAAAAGGACAATATGTCTGTGGTGATATGCGTTTTAAGCATAAATTACCCACGTCAAAAATATTACAATGTTACAGCATTACATCAGATGAGTATAATACTATCTGTATGGAGTTAGAAAGAAAATTATATGTGGGTAAGTGCCACTGGTGTTCAACTGACTATTAAAAAGTAAGCGTATGAATACAAATAGTTATTTACGAATAGAAAGTGGATTTGATATATCTACTGTAACTGGAGTTATTCCTCAGAATATTGGAGAAGGATTTCAGTTTAATCTTCATGGTAAAGTATACACAACCAGGGGTAGTTATACTAAAGACAAAAAAAGACAAGCGGAAATCGAGATTTGTTCTTTTCAGGGTTTTTGTTGTGACGCAGTACATTATTATGCAAAATTGTATATTTATGTAGACAATGTGTGTGGTGATAGCGTAGTATCTGGGTATTTGGAAGGAATTGAAATTCCAAACGAATACCAAACCATCAAAGGGGAGTTTGTTAGACCGCTGACTCAAAAGGAGAAAGATGAATATCCAGATAGATGGGATTACTATCAAGTTGGATATTTAACGAATGCCTTTGAATCTCTTCAAGATATAGAGAGTTTAATTGAAAATCTCAAAAAGAAGTTCTCTTCTAAGGAGTGGAAAGTTGAGATAAGACGCAATTATTAATCGCTTTTGGGCATAAATAGTAGTAATATGACAGTACAAAAATTAATTGATGAATTATCAAAGGTAGAGGATAAGACTATGGAAGTTTGCTTTCCTTATTCTCATGGAACACAAGAAAACGGAGAGCCTCTAAGTATAGCTGAAGTATCTGTGTACAATGATTGTGTTATAATTTATGATTAACCATCCTGCAAAGGATATAAATAGATAGATTATGAAATATAGAATTACAAAAGATGAAAAAGGCTTTAGAGCATTAGTTGGTAAACAAAGCAGATTTGGTACTGAGTTTAGATACATTGAAGAAGATAAGTCTACAAATCTCTGTCGCTGTGTTAGTTATTTTGATACTCAAGAAAAAGCTATTGATGCTTGCAAGAAGCATCATGTAGCTATGGGGTACGATAAATTACCTAAAGTAATCAAAGAGTTTGAATTATAATTTACCACCCTCTCCTGCAAAAGGGAGAGGGTAAAAAGAAGATTATATGAGATTTAGCTATTATAATTTAGATAAAGATGACTTTAATAAAAAATATAGTCACTTTAAGAAGAAAAAGTTGTTTACGATTTGGTTTAATCATATCTTAGAGAATATTCAGTTTGAAAATTCAGATAGAGGTCTTTTGTTGTGGGTTAATACTCCAAAGACCATTAGGGTATTCGGATATTGGAAACAAGGTGGCTGTGGTGGAAGTAAGAAATTCTATCAGAATTGGACTAACGACCATTGTGGCTGCTAACAGAGTAACTAACCATCATCTTCTGTAACAGGGAGATGATAAAAAGTAGAGAATATGGATTATAACAAAAAAAAGGTACTATTTATAGATTTGGATGGCACTTTAATCAAAACGGCATCAGGAAATACGTTTCCTATTAATATTAATGACTACACCTTTAGAAACGAGGTTCTTGACAAAATAGAGAAAATGCTTCCGAAGTTGGAGTATGTTTACATCGTTACAAATCAAGGTGGAATACCAAAATATGTTTCTAAGGAAGATTTTGAGGCAAAACTTGAAGGTATAACAGTATTTGTACGATTCTACTTAACTTCTCTTAAAGTTAAGGTCGATAGTATTTATTGTGATTCTGTAGATAAAGATGATCCAATGCGTAAGCCAAACACTGGTATGTTAGAGCATTTTTGGTCTAAAGAATTGTCTAAGGAAAATGCAATAATGATTGGTGATGCTAGTGGCAAGCCTGGAGATTTCTCTGATTCAGACAAGAAATGTGCTGAGAATTTTGGTATTGATTATATTGATGTCGAAGACTTATTGAAGTTATAATATGAGTAAAATAATTGCTTTCGATAAGCACGTCCATCATTTGATTGGAAACTTAATTGGCGTATGAAGATTAGACAAGCAAAGAAGATAATGAAGAAAGTCTATAAAACCCGATATTGGGCTTATAGATTTGGTTATTACCATGGTAAGAAAGATTCCGGTAAAATAGCAGGAGATCATCGCCTTATAAAGGCAATTAAACTAACAAAGAAGTAGTATATGAAACAAAGAATATTAGATATGTGTTGCGGATCTCGTATGTTTTATTTCGATAAGCAGGACCCACAGGTACTTTTTACAGACATAAGAGAATATCACGACACATTATGTGATGGACGCAAATTAGACGTACAACCCGATATGATAGCCGATTGCACTAATTTGCCATTCGAAGATGAAACATTCAATATGGTAGTTTTCGACCCTCCTCATTTGCTAAAGGTAGGACAGAACTCATGGCTATGCAAGAAATATGGTAAGCTGCCCGAAAATTGGCAAGCATTCATCAACGATTCTATCCATGAGGGCATGAGGGTGCTGAAAACAAACGGAACACTCATTTTCAAGTGGAACGAGCAGCAGATAAAGGTTAGTGATGTGCTAAAGGCTATCACCGATTACAAACCTATATTCGGGCACCGTACCACCATCAAGAACCAAACTATTTGGATGGCATTCATGAAATAAATAACCCACAATCCCCACCCAGCTATCACAGCCGAGTGGGGATTTCTTTTTGTTATGAAACAATCTACTACTTAAAACCTAATTAATAAACTAACTAAAAATAAAAAAGTAAAATCTATACCAATCTATCTACATATTTATCTAAATCCTTTTCGTACCAAACCAGCTCGGTCCATCCTTTCCGCTTTTTACCCTTTGGCAGCCTGCCTTCTTTCACAAGGCGGTCAAAGGTAGCCCTAGAAACATGAACGTAGCCGCATGCCTCAGCCTTACTGATAGGCTCATCCTTGTTGGCGATGCGGTGCAGAAAATCTAACATGAAAGCATTTTGCTGTTTGTTAGTTAAGCATCTTCCGCTCTGAATCCGCTCATGAAATTCCATCAGGAGCGAATCAATCATCTGCAGTTCTTCGCTAATCTTCGCCATAAGCTAGCACTTTTTGTTTCTGTACCAGAGAGCGAACCCAATCGCGCAAGCCGCCAGTATAAACAGAAAGGCGATATAGCATCTGCCCAGTGACATCAGCCTTTGTTCGTTCTTCGTCAGTTGTCGCTCTATAGGATAAGGCACGGAGACTGAATCCGTCTTGATGATCGTGTCCGTCTTCACCTTATATATATTATGATACCGGTCCCGGTAAACCACCTTGTTATGGAAAACCGTATCACCTTTCTGAAAAACATACACCGAATCCTTCATGTAGATACTATCCAACTTAGCAAAAGTATCAGTTCTGCATACGTATTCTGTTCTAACAGAAGGAACCTTGATATACTCCTTCGTCTTGCATCCTGTAAATGCCAATAGGATAATTCCAATCACCAAGCCGATGCAAGCCCATTTCCAAAACCTTATGTCATACCATTTCATAAGCTATATCTCTTTGTATTCAACTTTAGCGTCAAAGCAAGGGCACTCCTTGATTCTCTCCCAAGGATCCACCACGCCGTTATGGTTCCTGTCGGGCGAAATATCCCTATGCCCCAAGATTTCAGCATCCGGATATTTCTTCTTCAGCTGAGTGAGCAGAGTGATAAGCGATTTCTTCTGCTCCTCAGTTCTATTGTCTACCGCCTTTCCCTTCTTGTTGATACCGCCAACATAAGCCACATTGATAGCTGTAGCATTATATCCCTTCACGCCGTTGCTAACCATTTCTACCGGCAGCATCTGGTGAATCCCACCATCAGCAGTAATCACGTAATGATACCCTGGGTTATTCCAGCCTTTGCGCTTAAACTCATCCCAAAGTTCCTTCACACCCCATTTCTGAGAAGAGGCAGTGCAATGAACAAAAATTCTTTTAATCAGTCTCATTTTTTCTCCTCCTTTCCCTGCTCCTTCATAATCTCAGCAAAAGCCCTAGCCAAGTCTTCTTTATTTTCTAAGAGTATGCTGAAAGAACGTTCCTGCTTCCGTATCTCAGCCTTCTGCCAGCTTTTCTCCCTTACGCTTACAAATTCACAGAACACGCAATAGCCTGCCCATATCATAGAGAAGACAGGGAAGGGGAGAACCGTACAGGCTATCAGGTCTATGCAGACCGTCACCATGAAGGGAGAAAAGTATTTCCTCGCCTTGTCGCAAGTCTTCTTGAATCCTGTACTTGTCGTAGCCAGCCCGTTCTCTTTCGCTTTCTTGATACCGAAGAACAGGTCCACGCCCATAGAAATGATAAGAGCACCCATGCAGATGGCAATAACCAATGCCGATCTGTACAGGTGCTCTTGTAAAAATGTATGTACTATCTCTGCCATATACCATTATTTATGATTAATGGCTACAAAGATAAAAGGCTTTTCAATAGCTTTTGCCGTGTTCCAACTTAGCTATTCATATACCACCAGATTTTATCTGTAGGGTGGTTTGTCGATTCGTCACAGAGGAAACTGATAGCCAGTTCCGAAATCCTTTTTCTTGTGGTATCTTTGTTCTTCGACCATTTGCCCACCACGTCTATATGGTCAGCATACATCTTATTCATCGTTACCGCAAAATCCCAGAAGTTGTAGTCCGGTATGTTCCAAGATAGCCGGTCATAATCATCCTTCAATTCATCAAACCCGAAGTAAGGAGCATACTTTTTGTGAACATCATCATCAAAATAATAGATGTTGGCGATGCAGGCTCTGCCCAGTTGCTCGTCAAAGTGATGCTTCCTTTCCATCCAGTAAAGCAGATTTCTCTGCACAATCCTCTCTTCTTCCTCTGTAAACCCGCACTCATCGTTTCTTAGCATCCCGAAGGCAGATTCTGCTATTCGATAGAGCGATTTTGATAAATCCATAAGCGTAAAGCATTAAAGTGAATATGATAAACACATGGTGCATCTCCAACTGCTCGGGAGTGATGAGCCAGTGCTGATAATACAATCTGATAGCGTTGATACCGAAAAAATAGAAGAACGGAATGCGGAAAATCCAGCAGTATCTGAAGAAGAAACTTACCGGTATCATGGTCAGTGGCATATAAATGTATGCCAGTACATAAATCCAGATGATGCAGTTTCCGTTGAAATCGGTATCTACAACTGTTGGTCTAGGGATAGTGCCCATAGTCCCATACGCCGTACCAGTGACCTAGCATCAATGGAATGGGTGCCCACTTTGCTAGAAGTTCATAGAACCTCCAAATCTTCCTACTCAATAAGCCTTCCATAACTAAGACTTTCTCCTCTTCCGAGAGAGGTGTTTCCTGTTTTGTTCTCATTTTGTTATGATTTTATGGTTTAATTTTACTTTTTGCTAACTTTTTCTGAGATTTACATCTCATTTTGCTGCAAAATTAAACTTTTTCTTTCGTAACACCATGAAAATCTGTCTAATATTAAACTTATTTAAATCTTTATGTTCTTATTTGGTCATATTCTAAATAATATGTATATTTGCAGCATCTTAATGCAGCATTTATATGGCAAGAGCAAATTACGAATTGATTGACAGACAGAGGGATGATCTGATGAAGGCGTATCGGGAGATAGCTCCTAATTGCCATTCTCAACAGGAGGCTTGGGAAAAGGTGGTTCATTCTCCTGCCCCCAGATACTATGTTTCTCCCAAAAGAGCTTGGGATATACTCCGCAGAATGGCAGTCGGCGATTTCTCAAAGGTGGATAGCATGAAGCCGATTCGGCAGAAGTTATACTATACGCTGTTCAATAGGATGAACGAAATGACGCAGCGAAAGGAATTCGTGGGCAAATCTTTATGGTTTATCTGCCAGTTCCTTGTTTCTGAGCCTGCACCCGAGTTCTTTATCCAGCCAAGTAATCTCAAATTCATTTTCGCTTACTATAAGAAGTATGGAAAAAATTACAGAGAAATGGACCTTCGTAAGAAGAAACTTTCGAACAAAGCTGGTGCTTAGCATCATCTGCCTCGTTCTGTGTGCTTGGCATGTCGGTTTCTATCCCGGTTGCCCTTGGCAGAATCATATCCTGTATAGCTTCTTCCATGTCAACGGCTTTCATCTTGCCGTAAACCTTCTGGTGCTTTGGCAGATAAAGAACGATATGAAACCAGTCACTTCTCTGGCTGTTGCCTCTGTCGCTAGTCTGCTGCCCATGTATGTTAGTCAGCCTACAATGGGGCTTTCCGGTTTCCTATTCGCATCCTTCGGTTTGATGTGGGGTAGGACAGGGCGATGGAAAGAGGCATTAAAGAAAGCAATGCCGTTCATTATTTGCACCATGGCCGTGCCGAATGTCAACGGACTTCTCCATTTTTGGTGCTTCGTATTAGGCTACATCGTAGCGTATTGCATAAATAATATCAAAAACAGATAACACACATATAAGAAGAATCATGTTTTTAAAAATGTATTTCATAACTCATTTTAAAGGCGACCACTCGTGATGAGCAGCCGCCTTTTTCATGTTATCATAAATTAGCGCGTATGAAAGAATTATCTCATTTTGTCTTCTCGTCTGCTTTGTACCTCCACTATACTGCCAGCAAAGGAATCAGCAGCCTTGAAGTTCTGCAGCGTATACTTGAAAGTAAAATATTTCCAAGGCTTACCAGCCAAGCTTGGCAGCTTGCACCAGTGCTTGCAGTCGTTGCTTCCGTATATCTCCAGCCCAATCGTACCTTCGTCCGAATCAAACAGATGCTTCACCGCTCTCAGCGATTTCAACGTCATGCTGCCGCCCAGTTTCAAAGGTCTGGTAGTAAATGATCCGCTATAGCTTTCCGTATCTTCATTGGTGTCTGGTTTTGCCGTGAGTGAATAAACATTTCCGTTAGTATCTTGTATCAGATTATCCGGATAATCATTCACTACCGCCTGTGCCTCTATGCCGCTATTCACCATCGAGAAGGTCTTATCCACCATATTAAATATGTATTGGTATGATTTCCCCTTGCTGAATATTCTCAATATGGAGTCTCTGTAATCGTAGGCGATAAAGCAGTCTTTCAGAAAATCCAGGAACTTGCCTTCACCGAATGTTGCAAAGTTCCTCGGCACTCTTCCCCTCATCTGTTCGCTCATACAGGCTACGCTTCCACCACTTGCAGCCATCAGTCCCTTCTTTGCTGCAAAGAACACAAGTCTGTCCGTTGGCACCAGTGGCGAATCCTCGTTACATACCTCTCTTGATATTGGGTAAGCCCTACTATAGAGTCCTTCCGAGTTAACCGATAAGCCATAGATACCTTCGTCCGTAAATGCCATCAATGGATATTGACCAAACTGACCTTGGCTTACCGCTTCTGTATTGGCAATAATTCCGAGTATCTTGCCGGTTCCAACAGTATTATCTCCCGATGCCTCAAATACAAATGGGTTGTTGACTACAGAAGTGAAAATCTGAGAGTTCAAATCTTCTTTATCATTTACGCTTGTTACAATCTTTAGCAATTCGCTTTCACTGATTTCCGCAAACTCCTGTGGCTTATTTGGAGGAAGTACAGGAAACGTATAAGCGCCATTTAATCTAGGGTGTGCCTTTAGATTAATTCTGATATATTTTCCTCCAGAGTGAAAGATAACCTCCGTAGCATTCGGGTCTGGATAAAACAGCCATCCTTGCAGAAAATCTTCATCGGCAGTAACACTTCTTTCAGTCCATGTATCACATTTATCTGAAACGATGTGCGTAAACATTAAAAATCCATCATCCTTAGACCTGTCTTTTCCTACAAATTTGGCGAAACCTGCAAAAGGAGTTCGTGTTGTTCCAATAAGATTCAGTCTGCCATTATAATTGTATATAGATTCGGCACTCAAAGAAGCCCATCCGTAGTAATCGTCCACTTTCAGTTGCTCTTGCTCTTGAAGATTTTCCAAGGTTCCATCAGCGATAAATGCCGTTTCTCCACCCTGACCGGTAACGGTATAATGAAATTTGTTCCCACCCAAATAGCCTTCAGCTATTGGCACGGTGAATAATTTGTAAAAAACTGTTTTTGAGAGTAATTCGGATATTATCTGTTGATCACTCTTGTATTTTGGTAAAAGTTCGTCATGTACCGTTCTGGTATATGGTTCTTTAGTTGTATCTGTGCTTGTCGAGCCATCCACGTCGTAATTCAATAGCTTTTCTTCGTAAGTTTTATAGCCGAAATTAGCATAAGCATATTTCTTATGCAAGCCATTAGGACTTTCAAAATGCCAACCTTTATCTATATAGAATGGCACTACTTGATCTGACGCAAAAACAACTATCTCTTTGATGATGTCGCTCCAGTCGCTGGATATTGATTCAAACCTGAATAGCAATTCTCTATATTCTATAAAGTAAAACATACTTCCTGCGCCCCCCATCTGATGTAAATCCATATAGGTGTTGTGTGTACTATCAAAAACAGCAGAACTGAACATACAGTTTTTATTTACTGTTGGATAGCATACTATAGGCGTAGTTATTCTGCAGTATGAACCATCAAACATGCGGAAAGCGCATCTTAGAAAGAATGGGAAAGCAAACATATTCTTGCTCTTTGCCCAGCTTATTGCTTGCGCTACATGCCCTTGAATAGTTTCTTGAAACTCATTCTCATATTTTGAATCTGATGATACCTTAATGCTAAACATTATATATGATTTGGTTTCGCTGCCATCGGGTTTTACGCCGCCTGCCTGAATAAACGTATGGTTTAATGGGTTAAAATAGCTTTCTCCTTGTTTTGTCTCGATAGCATTCTCGGCATTACATAATGTTCTTCCGCTTTCCTCCTGGGTATAGTTGCCCGTCGGTCGCTCAAAAGTAAAATCGTAATCTAAACGAGGCAACTCTTTACCCAAATCCTTGTATTTATTTCCTTTATAAAGCAAATAGTGAATCCCTTCGCTTGTGGCGCAAACCAACGTGTTGCCTATGCTGTTTACGTCATAAACGGTTCCTACATTGAAACTTTTCGTTACTCCATCGGGTGGGCTTGCGATATTTCCACTATCATCTTTGGTATACCAGTATATATTTTCCGTACCATCATAAGCAATGATATTCTCATAGTCAGCCATCTTGTGAACGTACATTATCTTATAAGGAACGTTGCCAATACTCACCCCCTTCTGTACCGCCTTCATTTCTCCATCCTTAAAGATAAATCCGTCACTCTCCAGTAGTTCAGAATCATCTGAAAGCAAGTCGCTAGGTACATTCGTCATGCCCTTGCTAAAACTCAAAGTTTGTCTTTCTAAGTTTCTTTCCATAATAATTCAACATTTAACATTGACTTAAATTTTCGCCGCCGTATGAACACCATCGCCACCACGGCTTCTTCTTTCCGCTTTCTTCCAGCTAGGCTTCTCCATGTCCGTAAGACTCACAAAGAGACCGATGCCAGTACTCATTACCACATCATCATGGTTTCCGTTACCCACGATGTTACCCAAACTGCCATCATCATGTCGCTCATAGATGCGCAACTCATGATACATTTCCTTGTCTGGCTCCTCATACAGATTATCATCAATAAACTCTTCCAAGTTATCAATCACCTGCTGCTTCGTCAGCTTGTTGGTTTGGAAACCATACTTCGCTAGTACGTTGTCTTCCACGTTCTCCGAACTGCTCGTTCTCTGATACAGATTATCGTAGTAGTCGGCTATCTCCTGCAGAATAGTCAGAAAGTGATCACCCTCCGTGTTGTTGTTCTTCTCTCGGTCGGCAGTATTACTCTCTATCACCAGAAGCGCATCATCATAATAATGGGCTAGGGCAGCAGCCATCCATGCCAGTTTATCATGTCTTACATGTCCTCTGTATCTCGCTACCACTTTTGGCTTACCCTTCACGGTAGGAATCATGCCGAATCGGTCTATCACGGTCATAACGGTATAGTCCGATGTCGTACTCTTACCGCCAATATCCACGCTCACCAAATATCTGTTCTCCACTTGCAGACAGTTTGGCACAGCCCAAATCTTCAAGTCTCCCTCTCCGTCGTCTCTCAGCTTTACCTTCGAGTTCGGAATGGTGTTATCATCCTTCACGCTGATGTTCACCACGATGTCGGCAGTAAACTTAGGGTCTTGCTTATACATAGCCTGCATGTCGTCTATAGAATAAGGATTGAATACCAGTCTACCAGAGTTTCTGAACGCATCTTCCTCATCAATAGGAGCCTCGGTAGCACATGCCGCATGGGTAGTAAACTTGTTTCTGTAGTTTCTGTACCATTCTATCGCCTCAAAGCAAGCACCCTTCTGCCACATTCGCCAGAAGAACTTACCGGTCTCACGATAACCCTTCGGACAGGTACTTCGGTCTCTGTTCTGCAAAAGCCACTTGGCAAATGCTCTTCTGTTCTCTACAGGAGTCATATCCTTTTCGATGAAGAAACAAGGAATAAAGAGGAACGAATAAGCATCATTATTCTTTGGGTCCATTGCCAACTGGCACTTGTCGTAGAAGAAACCAGAATTACCTCTACCGGTACTCTCGAATATCTCCACATTGTCTTCCAATGGGTCGATACCACCGGATATAGAAGAAATCACGCCCTCAGGATCATGCTCCGGTGTCTTCTTCCAATAGGCTACCTCCGAATAGTGGGCACAGTGGAAGTTGCTACCACGCACAGAATCGAAGTTCTCGAAGGATGCTACCGTCAACGTGCTTCGTCTGATAGCCTTCACACCATCCGTTACCTGAAAATCGTCGGGAGAATTTTCGTATGGCGAGAACTGGAGTTTTGCGCCCGGATGTCCCACGGTCCACCCCGGCTGCCGCTCCAAAGCCTTTCGGTACATAGCCTTAATCTTCTTGGCGGTATTCTTCTGTTGGGCAAGCACAATAGCATTCCAACCATCGCGCCTGTAGTCCTGAATCCATTTGATGTAAAGCTGTGATAGGGTAGAGCCGCCCCACTGACGTGCCTTCAGAATAACCACGAACACCGGTTTGTGGGCATTCCGCAGGTCTTCCATAATCTTCAGTAGCTTTCTTTGAGGATAGTTCAGCTTGAAAGGAATCATCTTACCGGTCTTCTTATCCTCAATCTTATCGGTCACGTATAGGGCAAACTCGGGGTCTTCCATGAACCTCACTCTGCAGATGGTAAAGGTAAGCATTTGGAAATGCTGGGCATCATCCTTCTGGTGCGCCACATATTTGATGTAGTCTTTCAGACTGCCCATCTTTCTCAGACCTCTGAACAGAACAGATTTGGCGGTCTTCTTCGGAACCCACATCTTAGGAATGAAGAAATCGGATAGTTCTATCAGCACACGATGCTCAAAGTTATAGCATCCTTCGCCCGTCATAGGGTCGTAGGTGCCATAAATCTCATCGTATCGCTCCTGATTTTCCGCTACGAGATTATCTATTTCCTGTTCAGTTACTAGAGCCATCCGTTAAATCGTTTAGTTCTTCAAAATCTGCATCCTGTATCTCGGGTGCTTTGCTTATATCCAGTACGTCTGCCTCATCTTCATCCTCTACGGTTGTCATACCGAGTGCCATAAGCTGCTTGAAGTCTGCATCTATTCCGTGGGTAACGCTTACTTCTGTCTGCTTTGGTATCATGTGCTTGGTAAGGTCTTTGTAGATGGTGACGTATGTCTTAGGATCATACTCTGCCAGTTGGTTCATACAATCCTCAAACTGCTCTTGGCTCCTTGCCAGCCAGTCACGTATATATTCCTTTTGGGCACTCTTTCTTGCAGGGAGAAGTTTCTTTACCTTCTCCTTCTTCTCCTTCTGTATCTCCCTTACAGACTTAAATCCATCCATTTCAAAATCTTCCATACGCTCGCTTTTTATTATCCGAAGGGTTTCAGAGTATGAATCATACAGCCCGGCTTGGTTGAGTTGGCGCAGTCTATGATGTCTATCTCCAGTTCGTCCAGTTGGTTCATCTGATCTATCGTCAGAGGGTCCTTGCTCGTCAATGTGCGCATAAAGTATTCGTATAGCGCACCGGTCACGATATAGTCGTGTATCAGCTTGACGAGTGCATCATATTTGGTATCATCCCAGTAGTCGGGAAATTTCAGCCATATCTCCTTCTCATCCCATTCTCTCAGGGCATTATCTCTAACCCTTCCTTCTGGTTTCATTACATAGGCAGACAGATTCGCTTCCACCTTATTAATATACTTGTCAAACCAACGGTAAAAGAGCGGACGTTCCTGATCGTTCTCGCTTGTCGGAATATCTTCACCTTGCGCATCCTTCATGTTCCGTCTTGCTCGTCCTACCATGTTGGTATTTGCATCAATATCATACCAGAGTTGGGTGGCATAGATAAAGATGTGCTTATCCGTGTAGCCGTGCCCTGCTCTTCGTGGCTTCGGCAAGAAAGGATTTGGCTCGGGCTTCCATCCTCTCTCTCGGATAAAATGTGTTGGGTGCAATTTGTTAAACTCCATCTTATACCTCCTTTGCTACGGTTGCTTCTACTTCCACTTCCAGTTTGTCGCTGTGTCTGGAGAATAGAGTGATGATTGCTACACCTGTATTGATAGGCTTCAGCCAGAAAGCATGTGGCTGCTGACTTCTGTGTACTTCCAGTATACTAGGGTCGCTGCTTTTTGCCTCAATATCATCAATGGTTCCTTCGTCAATAGAGTAGGATAGGGTAACTTCCATATCGTCTATGCGGATGGTTACTGCTCCGTCCTCTTCGCTTCCGTCCACCTTGGCGGTCAGATGTTGGGTGTAAGGAACTGTAGGAACTGCCGGACCGCTCAATACGAAACATCTTCTGATGCTCTGCTCGTCTAGTGCAAGTGTAGCCTGATATGGCTCTGCCTGTTTCAGATTGGTAGTCTTTAACCACCACTGATAAATCATGTAGTCCTCAACGTATTTTGCCACCAGTCGTGCCAGAGTATCGGTCAACGTTCCGTTACATCTTCGTGAGGCGTTCAGAACAAATTCTACTATATCATCATCTTTGTCGTTGTAGTAGATGATGTTATCTCCTACTGTTTGCGCAGTAGGAACGATATATTCTGCAAGAATGGTCTTTGTCATTTCTAAGGCAGTCTGAAAGTCGTGCGTTAGCGTCCTTTCATGTACCTCATCGTCACCTGCTGCCTCTTGAAAACCAGTCTTGATGTTTCTTTCGTCAGTAGAACTGTCTATCTTTGCTTTCAGGTAGGTTGTCGACTTTACTGCCTCAATCACTACCGATTTGATAATTTGAAATTTTATGATCATAGCTTATCCTTGTTTAATGGTTTCTAACTGTGGCTCGTTCTCTATGGAACCAGTCATGTCTTTCAATGTCTTTGTTGATGTAGTAGGAGGCGTCTTGTCGAATACAAGCTGTATTGCTGCCTTCAAGTGCATATTCATTTCTTCTGAGTACACTTTTGCTTGCTCTGTACTGCTCAAAGTTAGCACCATGTAGGCTGTGTACGCCCTTACATATCCCATAAAGCAACTTTCAAAAGCATTCTTGTGGCCTTCGTTCAGTCGCGTCACATTGAAAGTTACTGATGCAGGAAGTGAAGAGTCCAGATAGGTCTTTACTACTGGTGCCATTTCTCCGGCAAAACTTCGAACCGCTGATTCGATGTATTGCCTTATCACCATTTTCTCTACAGATGATAGGGTCGTGCTTCCAAACAGAGAAACACCATCCTTGTCTTTCAGCCTCTTTGCGATAACTGAAACCTGCTTCGTCACATCACCTTCGATGGACTCCATGCTGATTGTTACTAATTTTGCTTCTTCTGCCATACCTTATGCTGCTCTGTTATATCCTAATGCACTCTGTGCCTGTGCTACCGCATTCTGGTCTGCACCCTGCACAATTCCGTTCTCTACCTGACCGCCGCCTTGCTGCTGAGCCATTGCCTGTTGCTGCTGATACATCTGTTCAAGCTGAGCCTGCTGCTCCTGTACGCTGGCAAGCAACTTGTCTGCAAATGGCGCGTTGAGGTTCTGCAGATACTGAATGATATTGATACCGCCCATTTCAAGAAGCTTGTCGAGCGTATCGTTCTGCATCGTGTTGAAGGCTGCTGTAGCTGCTGCATTCTTGATGCTGATCTTGAAGTGAATATCTCTTGCCGAAAGGCGGTCGTACTTGTAAACCGTATTGAAGTTCCGGTCGTAAACCCTTCTTCCGTCTTCGTAGTACTGCTGTATAGTCATGCACTTCTTGGTTGCCAGCTTCTCCGTAAACACGTCCATGTCGGCAAGGATGGTATACAGAGACGTGGTTGCATTCTGGCTTTCCTGTGCATATCTGGCTGCCGAAGTTCCTGCCGATGGAGTCTTACCCTGCAAGGCGCCGCTCACGTTGGTAACCTCTCGAATCAGGTTCAGCTCTATCTGCAAGAGTTCATTCGTACCGATGTTCACGGCATTCGATGTAATAATCTCCGGTTTCGCATTCGGTGTCTTCACCGATGGTTTGTAGAATATCCATCCGTCATACTCTACCGCCTCTTCCATAAACTGCTCTGGTGTTCTGCCGTTAAGCACATTCGTAGGAATCATCTTGAATCCCTTGAAACTGCTTCTGATGGCCATGTCGTTCATCACAATCAGTCGGTTGATGTATCGCTGTTGGTCTATGATGTTGGCAAGGAACGGATGAATCTCTCCGTTGATATACGGATATAGCTTCATCGTAAAAGGATGGCTCTTATAGTCGTAGGGTGTTTCGCCCTGGCAGAGGATAGTTCCGTCTGGCGCCATGTAGGTATAATACCAGTACTTATCTGCAATCTCTTCGCTAGTGATGTATGCTCTGTCTTCTTCCGCTATACCCATTTCGTCATACTGCTGCTTGCGCTTCATGTTATCGTTGCGCAGCTTCTGTATCATCGCAGTATCATCCAAGTCTATACGGAAGTAAGCACCGGTTCCTGTGGTCGCAATCGGGTCAAAGCATTGCAGTCTTGGTTTGGTCTCCGTGGTCCACACCTCAATCACTCTAGAGTAATGTCTTCCCTTGTTGCTGTGGTCGAAACTGAAATTCTCCAACGCCTTCTCTTCGTTAAACTCATAGCCGTAACTGTTATCATCCGAAGGGTAAACGTCAAAGATGGCGTTCAGATCATCTTCCGTAAGCCCATATTCCTTTTTGGCAAACTTCTGATACAAGTCTTCTCGGCTCACGTCATGCAGCACACCGATAAGACTCACGTCGTTGTGCCGTGGGTCGCTGCCGCATTCAAAAAACATGTGGTCGGGTTCCATCGCGTCTGTCCATGAATCGGGCATTTCAAGCTCCTTCGCCTCCCAACTCTCCCTGACAAACATCTGACCGCCCATAAGATAGTCCTTAATAGCGTGGTTCAGCACATCTTGCATGTACGTTGTCTGCCAGTTGCATTGCATCGTGGCACTCATCATGTCGCTCAGTTGTCGGGAGTCGCTATCTCTTGCAAAGCAGACAGGTTCCGTTCCCTGCTTGGCATAAAGACCGGCAATAGATTCCAGTATGCTCACCATGATGTTGTTGCTCATAGGTGTCTGGTTGCGCTTCTCCATATAGGTGCGCTCCGTCATTTCCTCCCAGTAACCATGATGGTATACTCTGATGGTGTCGCTCCATTGGTCGCCCATGCAGTAGCGCATCGTTCTCGCCCTCGTTTCTCGCACACCGCTCAGGTTATTCCATGCATTTCTGCATCGGCTGAGTAACTCCTCGTCCTTGCCGTGTTCTTGTCTTCGCTTGCGAGCCTTAACCGAGTCATACTTGTTATGTTGAGGCATCACTTTGCTAAGTGTCAGTATTCTTGCCTTTACCATTTTCTTATACATTATTAATTATAGGCGCAAAAATAGGCAAAAACATGGCTTTCTTTGCCGTGTTCCAACCAACCACCAAGCGTAAGGTTGGAGCACGGCAAAACTTCTTCAAATTATTTGCATTTTTGCCGAAAAGTTTCAAACAGTATTATAGAGATATGACAAAAGAAGAATTAGCACAGATGAATGAGGAAGGTGGTGCTCAACAGGCTCCACCTGCTGAGGCTGCTACAGATGAAACGTCTGTAGATGAGCGCCCTAATCGTACAGCTTTCTCCAAGCGCTTCTCTAATCGCCATTCTGACATCGACTTCGAAGACAAGGAAGCTCGTTATGCGGCAATGAATGATGATGCTGATTTGCTCGGACGGTACGAAGAGAGCGGTAAGGCGTTGTCTAAGGTTTTCGATAAGCACAAGTGGCTCGCTGCTCTGGCGATGGATATGGAGAAAAATCCGGACGACAATCCGTTTGATGCGATGGCTCGCTTGGGTATTGATGTAAAGACGTTGCTTGATGATCCTGAAGGCGGCAAGAAACTCGCTGAGATTCTCGCCAAGCACAACGAGGACGTGGCTGAACAGAACGAGGCATCCGAGAAGGTTACTGCCAACATGCGCAAGTCGCTTGAACGCCTGATGAAGCTCTATCCCGATGATGCACAGGATATGTGGTCCCAGATTTACGAGATTCACGACAAGGTAGAGAGTGGCGATATTTCAGATGATATTTGGAAGATGCTCCACAATGCCAACAACTATGATTCCGACATCACTTCGGCGCGCGACGAGGCGGCTATGCAAGCCCGAAACGAAAAGATTCAGAATAAGGTTCGCTCTTCCGCAAACGAGGGTATTCCTCCTTCTCTTTCTAGTTCGGGTGCAGGAAATAAACCGGCAAAGAAACAGAAACGTGAAAGTTTCTTTGATGATATTAGAAGTAATTAATCCATTAATATATGTATAAAATGAAGAAAAATTGTTTTAAGAATTTTATGAGTGGTCAGTTCGTCTTTAAGATGATTCTGATGCTTCTTGCCGTTGTTACCGGTGGTGGTGTAATGGCAACGGCAGACCTTGTAGAGCCGCAAATTGGTGACGAGGGTGTAAATCCTGCAAGTAAAGAGACTGTTGCCGCAAAAGAGCCAGTAGACCCTAATGCTAACGACAGACTTAGCCCAGGTGGAAATAAAGATGGTCAAGACCTTACAGGCTCTCAGGCTTCTAGTACACAGCTTCGTGAGGGTGGTCTGCTTGATAAGGAGTGGGATAGTGAGATTGTTAAGTTCTATCCTTTCAAGACACCGCTTCTTTCCATTGTTCGCCGTATGGCAAAAACTGTAAATATCAAGAACTGGTCAATCTCACATCAACGTGTCGGTGGCGAAACTCTTGATGGGCAGATTATTCAGAAGATTGAAACTGCTGACACCATCGAGATTAATTCAACGAACTTCTCTGGTTCTATTCGCCCATTCTATAAAGGCACTACTGTCTTTGCTTCTGGCGTTTCAGGTTATGCGCCCGGCTCACAGACTAAAACAGAGGGCACACTGATGCTTTATGTGATTGAAGCTAACGGTAAAAAAGCGGTCATGCAGGCAGTCAACGGAAAACCGAAGGTTAGTGGAGACACAAGAGACAATCTTGACAACATGACTTGTCCAGAAATTCCTGTAGGCACAACATTCCTTGCTGGTGCATCTGCTGCTTCTGAGTCTCAGCTCACCATTACGCCAGAGAACTTCCAGCCACGCGAGAAAGAAGTGTATGTTCAGAAGAAACTCTTGAACATCGTTTTTACAGATGACTACGAGAAGGTAAAGAAGGAACAGCCTATTACCGTTGCCGACTTGAAGACCGATGCTATCATCAAATATAACCTCCGTGCTGAGCGTACTTATTTGCTTGGATGCAAGTCTCGTTTCAAGGCAGAAACCGGCGACGGACAGATTGAGGATGTTTATACATCTGAAGGTATCATTAATCAGCTCACCAACACGTACTCCATCGGTAATACTTACACGCTTGGCGATATGATTGCTATTTCCAAACTCCAGTTCACAGAATTCTCTGAGAATGATCGTTGTTTCGCCTTCTGTGGTAAGAACGCCATAGAACGTTTGGAGAATATCAAGTTGGAGGGTAGTCATCAGAACGACTTCATTAATCACAACGAGTTCGACCTTACCTTCAAGCGATTCAAGGACACTTTCGGTTCTATTGATTTCGTTTGGACTCAGACTCTCGACCTCATGGGTATGTCAGACTTCATGGTTATCTTTGACCCTAAGGCTTCTCGCCGATATGTCAAGATTGGCAAGAAGGAGCAGACCAATGATATGTCTAAGGGAGGTGGTGAGGTCCGTGACGCTAAGCGATGGATTCATCAGGAGGCAGATAGTGTAGCACTTCGTGGTTACAACTCAATCTTGGTTGGACCTGCTAATAAGATTGCTAAGATTGCCACAGAGTCACTCGGTGCCATCATTTCTGCTAAGGAACTTCCTAAGACTCCATCAAAAGGTATGAAGGTTGCGCTCACGCAAGACTACACCCTAAAGGGTGCTAATTCACCTACTGATGATGTCAAGTATGAGGCAGGTACAGTTTTGTACTATACTGGTACCGCTTGGACTCTCTACGCGGGTCAAGATACAGCGCAGTAAATTATCACAATAAACCATCGGGGGCATGAGCATGTTGCCATGCCCTCCATTTATCAAGAATAAATATGATTAAGACATATAAAGCACGAGTAAATCAAAATAGCATTAGCTATCTGCTTTCAGGTAAGCAGGGTAATCAGGTTCGCTATCCTTTCGCAAATGGTAATGTTATTATTAATAAATATCCTTCACTTACGTTGCGAAACCGATACTGTCAGGAACTTCTAGAGTCTAGCTTGCTTTTTGCCAACAATACTATTGTTCTCGACCATGAGGAAGAAGAGTACCCTGGCGAAAAGGCTAAACTCGAAGAAGAAAAGAATGCCGCATTAAAGTCTACCGTAGATGAGCCGGCAAAGAAGACTACAAAAAAGTCACAGAAAGAGGAGGTAACAGGCATCCGTACAGCGGAAGAAGTTATTAATTACATAAACAACCGTTTTGATAAGGATTGCAGGACTCTTGAAACTGCCATGAAGCATGCAGACAAGGCAGGTCTTATTTTCCCAGATTACGGCAAGGAGTAATATATATAATTAAGGTGTAAATGAAGGTAGAAGACATTATAAAGGCAGTACGTTGGTGCATAGACGAGGAATCCAACAATACATCGGAAATCACCGATGAGAAGGATGATTTGTATATGGACAACATCATCAAGTCGAAGATAAACGATGCGCTGCATTGGATCGCCATTACTGCTGCATCTTCTCCTGTCTTATCCGACTCCAAGAAGGTAGATGCAACGACTACTTCAACCTTTAAGGTAGAAAGCTTTGACGAAAAAAGAGGCATTGGAGCAATTACGATGCCTAGCGATACCGAGGTTATCAATATCTCCCGAGTTCGTGGCGATGGCTGGTTCAAGGCAGTAACGCCAGTAGAAGATACCGACGATGAGGCTCTTATGATGTTCGATGATACGGCAAAGGGAACCGCAGACCGTCCTTTGGCAACAATCATGCGAGAGAATCCTATCTGCATCCTCTTGCAGCCAATACCAGACGAAGCCGTTATTTCCTTTGTAGGCGTTCCAAAGAATGTGAGCATAACATCAGATACAACCGATGTTGCCATCCCCGATAAACTTTCGAATGCCTTCATCTATTATCTCGCCTTTCTCCTCCTCTCAGCCTACGATGATACCAAGGCAAATCAGATGTACACGATAGCCTTGCAGCATCTAGGTGTTAGCACAAAGTAGTAGGAGAGGGAAACTATTAATTATTAACTTTTAATTATTAACTGTACAAAATGGAGTATGTATCAACGAATTATAACGAGGAAGAACTTGCATGGGTATCACCAGAGATTACCCTGCAACGTGACATCTACTTGATGATTACGCTCAAACACCCAGGCAAACTCGTAATCCGGCAAGACAAAGGCGACGGTAAGAAGCCTAGAGTCCCCATCCGTGCCCACAAGAACACAAATAAGTTCTATCTTCGTATGCGAGTTATCCCAGAGACCGTAAAGATTCAGATATTCACTTCATCAGAACCAAAAGAAATTAAATATGCCTACATTTAGAGACGATACAAAAATAGGTGGTATGGTGCCGATGATGAAAACAGACGACATCAACGACCAAGCCATCACGAAAGACAAGATTCGTGACGGTAATGTTACGACCGAGAAGTTGGCAGAAGGTGCGGTAAGCACAGACAAGCTTCCCGATGGAGCCGTCAAGACCGAGAAGATTGCTGACGAGAACGTTACGACAAGCAAGCTTGCCGATGGAGCCGTATCAACTTCAAAGCTTGCTGATCAGAATGTAACCAAGGAGAAAATCGCCGACCAGTCGGTAGATAACTCCAAACTTTCCCCCGAGGCAGTCACCTACGATAAGGTCAAGAATAAGGCAATCATCACCGAGAAGCTCAACGACCGTGCCGTAACTACAGAGAAGGTAGAGGAGAAGGCTATCACCAACCCAAAGCTGGGAGATCAGTCTGTAGATGGCAGGGTAGTCCGTGAGGCATCCTTGGAATCCAAGCATTTTGCCAACGAGTCTGTAACAACAGAAAAGGTAGCAAGAAAGTCTATCACCAAGGACAAACTTGCCGACAATGCAGTCGATGCTTCTCAGGTAGTAGATGGCAGCATCGACAACGACAAGTTGTCTCCCGATTCTGTAACTACCGAGAAAATCAAAGACGGCTCAGTCACAAATGAAAAGATAGCAGACAACACGCTTGGCATCGGAAAGCTCGACCCAGAGTTTCGCAAAACCATCCAAGCAGCCACTGGTCTACCTGATGATTTGAATCAGATGATTCAAGACGTAGACAAGTCTGTCAAGCAACTTCACAAGAAGGATACAGACCTCCAGACTCAGATTGACGATAAGCAGCAGCAAATCACCGCCAACGATAATGATATTTCATTGTTGCAGACTCGCAGCACTCAGATGGAGGAAGCCATCAAGAGCATTTCCGCAAGTGGTGGTGCAAGCCAAGCCTCAGCAGTAACATACGAGAACACAGAGAGTGGTCTTGATTCTGTAACTGCACAGGGAGCCATTGATGAACTTGCAAACAAGAAGCTCAACAAGGAAAATATTGCTCAAGAGTTCGGTGATTCAAAGGATAAAGTAGTCTCCCAGTTTTCTCTTCCATTCCGTGAAATTGAGTCTCCAGAGTTCATCAAGGCAATAGTAGATGCAGAAGACCACTTCCTTTTTGGTATTCAGCTTGATGGTTCCATTGAGTGGGGCAATGGCATTCCTACACCTGTTAGAGCCAAGTTGCAAGAGATTATCAACCAGTGCCAGCAGGATAAGACGGATATTCTTGAAGCTATTAATACTGCCAAAGAAGAATTATCTTCAAGCATTACTGCATTGCAAGAAGGCAAGATTGACAAAGAGGAAGGCAAATCTCTCATTGAAGATGAAGTAAAAGAGTGCTTTAGAGTAATCGAAAATGAAGAGTTCCTCAAAGCTATAGTGGATTCAGATGATAAGGTTCTGTTTGGTTTCTACAGAGCAACTGGTAAGCCATATTATCCCCTGAATGATATGTATCACGTTGAGCAGAATGAAGAGTTCTTTGCTCTTTGGCTTGATGCGGATGATAAGATACTTCTTGGTATCAGAAAAGATGGAGAAATCATTGGCGAAATCCATGCAGTCAATGCCTTGAAACAAGTTATCTCTCAGCTTCAATCAGACCTTGCATCATTGCAGGAGAAGGTAGGTACAATAGATACCAATCTCAAAGAACTTCTTGATGTTTTCTCTTTGCAGGAGAATCCTGAGTATATGGCAGTTGAGAAAGATGCAGACGGAAAGGTTCTTTCTGCTACTTATAATGATGGCAGTCACTATATTCATAATGCCAAGTCTGAGACTATACCAACAGAGTTTTCCCATATTGAAGACCCTGAGGGAAGGACTGAGATTACAACTGATGCAGAAAATAAGGTAATGTCATATCGTGATTCAAGTGGCAAGAAACATGAGCATGATATGGAAGTTACTAACCTTGATGTGTCAAATATCAATCTTCAAGGCAATAGTGTGAATAATATTCAAGATGCTCTCAAAGCAAATGGTTTTGATGTAAAGACACCTATTGATTGGAGTGAAAGTAGTTTCATTCAGATACCAGAGCCTCGCTTTGCTATTATTAATGTCTCTAATATTGATTCCATGCCTACAACCAAGACTCAAGATAAAAAAGCATTCTTGGAGTTTTGGGATATGCAGGGTAACTACTTCAAAAAGCATGCTATTTTAAATGCACAAGGTAACTCCTCTTTGGCTTTTGATAAGAAGAATGTTGCTATTGACCTCTGTGATGATGAGTGGATTGGTGATGATACTCCAAAAGTAAGAATTGGAAACTGGGTTCCACAGGACAGCTTCCACATGAAGGCATACTATACAGACTTCTTCCGTGGTGTTGGAGCTGTATGTTATAAATTATATGACCAGATTGTACAAACAAGAGGTAATATGTATGATAGACCTTGGAAAAAAGCATTACTTGATATGTCTAAGATTGACACTACAACCAAAAGTCTTGGAAATCCTTACGTTGGAGATTATTCTTTGCTTACTGATACAGGAGCACGTTGTTTCCCTGATGGTTTCCCTGTTGCAGTATATCTTAATGGAGAGTTCTATGGCATCTTCTCATTTCAGTTAAAGAAGCACAGAGATAATTATCACATGAACAAATCAACTGCTGAACACATACATCTTGATGGTTCGATTGGATGGTCAATTATATGGGATGGAACAATCCAATGGGGACAAGGTGATGATGGTTTTGAAGTGCGAAATCCTAAAGGTTTATATGCTATTGGAGGAAACAAATATGATGCAGATATCAAGCAGGAAGAGATTGCAGGAGAAGAGGAAGTAAATGCATGGATAGAAGCAGGTAAACTTCCTGATGGTACTATCATTTCTTCAAAAATTAAGAAAAATCTTCAAATGACTGCCAAAGTAAAAAAATACATTCAAGATTTTTCAAATACTCTTCTTAACATAAGAGCAGCATCAGACATATATGAAGCGTCAAACAAGACAGAGGAAGATTTAAAGACATTCAAAAAAGTTTTTGAAACTTACTATGATGCCGATAATCTTATAGATTATATCATTGTTTCCGATGTCGTAAGAAACTATGATGGTTTTTGGAAAAATTGGCAATGGTTTGCTTATGATGGAAAAAAATGGTGGGTAGGATTGTATGATTGTGATTGTACCTTTGGCAATCATCCAGCAGGTAATCAGACAGGATTGCCTCAAACAGAACATATAGACAAGACAACTGCATCTCCTACTGGGTTTATCGTTAAGTATTATTCTAAAGAATTGACAGACCGTTATAAGTATCTTGCGGAACATGATATAATCTCGTCAAGTAATATCTTTGCACTAATAAAAGATTGGTGTGATAGGATTGGGACAAACTTTTATAAAGAGGAATACAAGAAATGGAAAGATTCTCCTTGCATTTCAGATAGTGTTGTCAGAAGTGATTATTGGGAAATTTATACCAATGATGATGGAGGTTTGGAGAAGGATGAGAATGAATCCTTTGATGCAACACAATCATACAATGTTGGAGATGTTGTATCGTTCGGTTTAAACTCTACCATGGGTTTCTTTAAGTATCGCTGTATTAAGCAAACTACAGCTTTGGATGGAAATACACCACATAGTGTGAGTGCATATTCACCAATCAAGCAATTTAAGCATTGCGATAACTTATATAGAATCCAGAAGTGGATAGAACAGAGTGTAATTAATATGGATAAATTATATAACTATACAAGGTTAAATTAAATTTTATAGATTATGAATAAATGTTTAGTAACAAAATTAAAAGGAAGTTCTAATAATACAGAGCTTCTCAAAATTGGGGAAATGCGAATCAAATTAGCAAAATCTCCATCTACTACTCGTGGTAAATGTTTTAGTCTGAAATTTAAAGAGACGGTGACTATCAATATTCTTGGAGAAGGCTATTTTACAGACAGTGCATATTCTGAGAATAAAGGAAATACATTAGTATGTAATAAGGATATTTCAACACAAGTATATGTCAGTAATCATGACATGGAAATATCTATTCCAAACAAATACGCACTTACATCTTTCTTTTCTAATGATAAGAATGAAGCAAATTCTAATGGAGTTATTAGTGCATACCTGGATTTGGATAGTTTAAAATATTCAAAAGGTGTGGAATATGTTGTTGCTGATGGCATTCATACAACAGGTAATATTGACAGTCTAAAAGAATTGTCAAGCTTGTTGTATTTAAATTTAGAAAATTCAGAAGCTACAGGTAATATTAATGCTCTAAAAAACTTAGTGAAGTTAAGTTATCTAAGTTTAAACAACACAAATCTTGAAGGCAATATTGATGCTTTTAAAGGTCTGACATCTATTGGAGTTTTAAATTTAAACAATACAAAACTTTCTGGTAATATTGATAGCATTAAAGAGTTGTCAGGTTTGTCAAATTTAAGTATAATCAATACAAATATTACAGGTAGTATTGATAGCTTAAGTAAAGCGAAAAAATTAATAAGCTTAAGTTTGCAAAATGCCAACTCCAAATATACAGGAAGCATAAACAGCTTTAATGATTTTACTAGATTAAGTTCTGTCTCTATTAAATATGCCAAATTAACTGGAGATTTAGCACTTCTTCCTAGTACTGTTATATTTGCGTCATTACCTTATAACAGCGAAAGTGTATTCACTTGGACAACGCGACCAACTTCAGCAAAAGTGATTGCCATCGAGGGCGCACCTCCTATTGTGAATATTGACAAGATGTTACAAGACCAAGCTGCATGTCAAATTGGATTTGATGGAAGTTCACCTTCATATTTCAAGGTAATTTCAGCTACTGGTACTCGCTCTTCCGCATCAGATGCAGCAGTTCAGACTTTACAGAGCAAGGGTTACACGGTCTCAATCATTCCTGCGTAAGGTATCATAAGTTTAACATAAAAGAAAAGAAAGGAAACAAGATATGAATAAGTTAACGAAGAAGTACAAGGTAGTACATGAGGGAACCAAGATGGTGTTCCCTCTCACAGAGGAAGGTGACAATGCTGAGGTATTCCCAGCAGTAAATGCCACCGCAGTAGAGTTTGACACATACTCAGAAGCCAAGGCTTACGTAGATGAGCATAACTTGGTGTATGAGGAGCCAAAGTATGGGGAGTAAATCATATAGATGAAGAAGAAGGGTGAGTCGAAAGATTCACCCTTTTCTTATGCTATATCATCAGGGGTCATTTCATCAATTCTGTCTCTCAACTTTTCGATAATATCAAGTTGTTTGTCAAAAGCATCTTGCAATATTTTAATAGATGCTTATAATGCCACACCGTTAATACTACGGCTTATATCTTCATACCCAGTATCGCCTCTATCGGGACCATCTTCATTCATTCCACAACAGCAAACAAGAACCCATAGTATTGCAGCTATTAACAAAATCCAATCTTTAGTTTCCATACTAATAGCACTTGAAGAATTGGAGCACTTTCATCCTAACAGAAAATGGCGTATAAGAACCTGCGTAAAAACTATTTGATTTATGGTACTTAAATTTTTGTTGTTGGTCAAAGCTTCTTATCTCGAACTTCTTTGTTAAACCTGATGGTATAACACCATTTAACTGTATATCTCTATAATCTATACATTCAGAATTTACATAATACATTAATCTTACTTTTATTCTATTTAAATCGCTGGACGTATTGTTCTTTATAGAGAAAACCTCATAAAACTCAGAACCTTCCTTGCTGAAAAATACCATTCGCAACGAATAGTCATCATTTACAATGCTGTTATCGGACTCATAAGAATTAGCATAAGATTCGCTATTATTATATTCACTCGATCTATTATATGTATTATAATTGTATGTATCATAATTATATGTGCTGTTTGGCTTATCTTTTGCTCCCATCTTTCCTGTATAAGGATTTATGTTCCCGTAAGACGAGTAGTTGTTATACTTGTAGCCATCAGGACTAGTTCTAACATGAGGCTGCACATAAGTTCCGTCTTTCTTTACGTAACCCCTTACCTTTACTTGTGAAAAGCATCCTACGGACACAAAACACAACATTAATAAAAATACAAATTTCTTCATAAGTTGCTGCTTTAATCGTTATTTTTCCTGCAAAAGTACGAAAAAATCAGATAGCTTGTACCAACCAAAGCATATTTCTCTGTAGTTTAGAAAGATACTAAATAAATGAGCATCATATTACTCATCACAAATCGCTGAAAAACAGCATTCTAACCATCGAAAACTTTATTTTGAGCATAGTTAGGCAGAGCCTCATCTTCTTCGTAACTTTGCACCAAGTTCAATAGTGAACGAAACGAATAAACTATTTTATTATGTCAGAATCAAAAACTTACGTATTCGGGGAGAACGGAACCAGCCAGGGCGGTGGTTTCAATAGCATTCTCGCTATGCTCCCAGCACTTATGCAGCGACAGGGTGTAGATCCAAGTTTGTTTGCTCTCTGCAACGGCAAGAGTAATGGAAACGGATGGGGTGATGGTTTGTTTGCCATCTTGCTTCTCTTCCTTCTTATGGGTAGAGGCAACTTCTTCGGTGGAAACAATGGCGGTTGCTTGATGCCTAACGGACAGGGTGGCGTTATGCTCAATAACGATGCCAATACGGCTGTTATCATGCAGGCTGTTCAGCGCAATGGCTACGATGTTCAGTCGCTTGCTACTGCTCTCAACACTACTACCGGTAACGTTATCGCTGCCATCAATGGTGTAAGCAAGGAGATTTGCGGTGTCGGCAACCAGATGGGTATGACTGCTAATCAGGTATTAACTGCCATCATGCAGGGTAACAACGCAATCGCTACCCAGTTGGCAGAATGCTGCTGCAAGACCAACAACAATATTACCGCCATGGACGGTAATATCAAGTTGGCGATGTGTCAGCAGACTGGTACTCTGCAGAATGCCATCAACAACGTGGCAGTAGGTCAGGAGCGTGCGGCTTCTTCCCTTGCCTATGCTACCAAGGACCAGTCTTGTGAGTTAAAAAATGCCATCAAGGAAAGCACTCTTACAATCGTCAACGGTCAGAAGCAGCAGGAGATGCGCGAAATGCAGAACAAGATTGATTCTCTGCGCGAGGAGAACAGTACCTTCAAGGCTTCCGCAATGACTTCACAAATCGTGGGTCAGGCTGTGGCACCAATCAATCAAGTTTTGGCAGGTCTGCAGAATGAGGTAGCTGGCATCAAGTGCAAGCTGCCAGAGACAGTAACTACTCCTTACAGCCCATTTACTGCTGTTCCAAATTGTGTTGCTTGGCAAACAGGCTTGTACGGACTGAATGCTGCTAATGCAGGATTCTGGGGTTAAAGAAAGGAGGCTGCTATGTTATGGTTAAGACCTTATACATGGGTAAATCGTAACGGTTCGGCGGCTATCGCTTCTACAGGCGTGGTGGTGAATACTGCCAATGTGGTGTTCACCTTTAAAAACCACGCCTTCGTGAATGCCAACTACAGAGGAACGATTTTCGTAAATCTGAAACAGGCTATTCCGACTGGAACGACTGGTACGCTGCCTATCCTTTTCGAGACCAACGGCGTAACCCAAGCTGTAACCAAATTCAATGGTGATGCTTTGACGGTTGCAGACGTGCCGGGAACTGGAGTGGTTCAGCTCTGGTTTGAGAGAGACACTAACACCCTTCAGCTGATGACGGGTATTGTTTAACAAACAGAATAGATAATAGGAGATTACATTATGTTTCAAGGTTTAAGAACAAATTCTTTATTCTATGTCCTAGATAAGGGCGAAAACCCGAACTTGCAGATTGGTCAGGTTGTTTCGGTAAGCAACCCTCAGACAAAATACCCTACCTTCAATAATGGCTTCACGCCTCAGCCTATGGAAACTGTGGTTGATGTGAAGGTGAAGCTGAACGACGAGGAGGTGGATTTCAAGCAGTTACCTGCCAACGGACAGATAGCCAACGACAAGAACCTTGTGGTTAGCGACAACAAGGAAGCCATGAGTGCAGAGGTCGATACGATGCTGAGACAATCCAAGGCGATACTGGAGAGCGTAGATTACCACAAGAAAGTCGTTGATTCTTGTGAGGGAATGCTACTGCAACTCAACCCCCAGATAGCAAAGGAGAGGGAACAGACTGAGAAGATCAGCAAGCTTGAAGGCAAGGTTTCTGGCATGGAGGGCAAGCTCGACAAGATGATGGGATTGCTCCAACAGGCGATAACCAAGTAATCTCCTACCTATTCACTTTAAAAATCTTAGAATTATGATAATGGTTGAGATTACAGAAGACAAGTTTGATGGCTTGTATGAGAACGTGGAGAAAGGCTTGCGCTACTTGGATAAGGCCATGAACTGCCTGGGCGAAATGAAGCGCGAAGGCAGACGTGACCGATACGGCGAGCGCAACCGCATGCCCGATTACAGAGGTCGTGGAGGCAGAAGTGGTATGCGAGAGCATGAAGAGTACGACGACATGCGCCAACGTGACGACAGAGACCGTGGAGAACGTGATTATCGAAGCTACGGCGACGAGTATTAACTAACTTGGGGTTTGGTAGTGAAACAGATTTCGTTACCAAACCCTTTTTAATATCAGAAAGATTATGGAAAGAAAATACAGACAATCTTTGAACGCCTACGATTATCAGCCAGAAGAAATGAGGGCTTACCTTCGCTACAATGGCTGGCACTTTAATAAGAAAATGTGTGAGTGGGCCGTGAAGCAGATGCGGAAGAACGGTAAGCCTATCCGCATGATGAGCAAGGAGGACATAGAAGACATTCTGAAGAAGAATAATATCGTGCTGGAAAATAATGTGGGCTATGATGCGGTTTACATCGCACACATGTGTCTGGCTGATTTATACGGCTCGTCTATCACAGAAGAAAAGCAGATGGCCCAGTTCATCAAAGACTACGTAGATGATGAGGATCAGCAGGACGGTTTCATCTTCAACCGCTTCTATGCAGACACATCTTTCAATGGTGTGGGCATTCCTTGGGAAGAGATTTTGTAGCAATGTTAAGTGTTGAATGTTAAATGTTAAGTTAGAAAGTGACTGAGCAGGAGATTTACTTAGAAAGGTATGATTGGACCGTACATGTAATGTACGATGTCCACTCAAATGATGCCATGAAGGTAAGAAGGTATCTTCGGGATTTGGGGTGCAGCGGCATACCTCTCGAAGATGCCTGTAATCTCGTGCTCGAAGGTCAGCCCAACAAAGGCATTACCTATTCCAACATAGACACCCGAAAAACAATAGTAGTAATAGGCTGGACCACCTCAAAATCAGAATACACAAACAGCCTCACCCACGAAATGCTCCATGTAGTTCAGCACATATCCGAGCAGTTCCTGATAAATATGTACACCGAAGAACCCTGCTACCTCCTAGGCTCCCTCTGTCAAGCCGCCACAAGCAAGAAAAGTCCCCTCTAGCCCCCGTTCCTCAGCATTCCATGCTGAGTCTCTCCTTATTTAGCAAAAGTCTAAACTGTGCAAAAACCATCCTCAACCCGATACAACCTATCAAAAAAATCCCTACCTTTGCACCCAGAAATACAAACGCATAAAACATAGATTCATGAAGAAATTATTATTTATCCTAATGGCAGTTCTGTCATTATGTGCATGCAGAGATAGTGAAGACCCTGTAGAAGTATCAAACAAATTCACTATTGATGGGAAAGACTACCCAATAGAAAAAATAACAGTCGACAGCTATAATATTGAAGTAAAATCTGGCAAATACACCTTGAATGCAATCACAAACGACAGGGTTCCTCTAGGCAAGAAAAACTACCTTTCAGCATTTCGTGCATTTAATGCAGGCGTGTGGGAAGAACATGAAGATGGCTATGGCAAATACATCTTCCTATGCGATCATGAGAATTTATCAGAGTCCTCTTATCTTTTAATTAAAGAAAACGATGAGGACAATAGAATATATATAGAGGCTTTATTTGGTAATGGAACAAAAAACTGTGACACTTACATATTTTGGAACAGTCGATATTAGCCATATAGTAAAGAAGGAGTGAGCCTTGCGCCCACTCCTTTTTTTATTTATTCCAATCTATCCAGTTCATCCACCGCATCCATCATGATTCTGTCAATATTCTGGTTAGCGAAGTTGATGCTCTCGGTATCAGAAGACTTATCTCTAAGCTTCTTCCATCGCTTCATCTGCTTCTCTGTCAGTTCGATGATTCTAACCTTGGCAGCCTCCTTGGAGTTTTGGAAGTGATAATACTCACCGATATTCGTGATTCTCTTATCAAGCGGAACGTTCTTCGATTTCAGGCGGTCCACGTTGGCCATGGTCTTCTCCATTTCGTCCTTGTAGTTATACCACTTGCTCTTGGTTCGCTGCAAGCTACTCTGCTCACTAGGCGTATAGAGTAAGGAACGAAGGAAAGGAATATCCTTGGTTTCCGTGTCTTTGCCATGCTTGATAACACCGATAGCACGCTCAGTAAAGGTAGCAGCGCCACCACCTATACCACCGATGTAATGATTCAACATACTAGGGTTCGTCACCATATCCAGGAAACTATTACCCAGCATATCCTCATTACCCTTGGCTACATCGTTAGTCTGGGCATTAACCCATTTATTCACAGCCATATATCCGTCAGGTACACCCTTGTAGGCTCTCTGCCAAGCAGGTGAATTTTCATTCCAGTCACCACGTCTTTCAATCGGCGCGCCCTTCCAGTCGGTATTTAACTCCCATTCCACGAAAGGAGATAGGGCAGAAGGAGAGATAGCCTTGATCGTCTCATTCAATGGCTCCTTGCCAGCCGAAGAGTTACCGAGATAGTCCATCACCGGCACAAGCTGCGACATGCAGCCCACGGCGTCCAAGGCAGGATTCTTCTGTCCGCTTACGTTTGGCGAGAAAGTCAAGCCAGCCGCCAAGTCGCCCAGACCGTAGAAGGCTCTCAACTCAATAGCAAGCGGAATAGTAACAAACTGGCCGCCACCCTTGTAGATGCAGAGATTGTTTCTTCTCACGTAGTCAGGCAACTCGCCGTATGGGTCCTTCACGCCCTTTCTATCCTTCTCATCCTCACTCGCAATCAGCACATTGTTACCAAGTGCAGCCAGCGCACCGAGAGCAAAAGGAATGGCAAGCATGTTGATAGAAGTGCCCACAGGATGGTTCTTCAAGTTCTTCACAAGAAGATTTGTACTCTGAATACCGGCATTGAAGAACATAGAACAATGTCTCAGATAGCTAGCCGTAAATCCGTAAGCCCATCTTGCAGCCGCCTTGCCGCCAGTCATTTCTCCGTTCTTGAAACTCTTGATGGCATCGCCGCTTCCATGGCGGTTGAAGTTAGTAGATACCTCCTTCGCATCATAGACCGAACGGATGATAGAACGGTTACTGTCTCGGCTCGCACAATAGGTAGCGAATCGGGCGATATTCTCAGCCACCTCATTGATGTTCGCCAGATTTCCGAAGAAGAAGTCACGAAGGGCAGCACCGCCCTTGTCAATCTTGCTTCTTTCGCTCTTCACATCTTTCTTATACTCCTTGGTCCAATCCTGCATGTTCTTGATCTGAACCCAACCGGTTTCGCCGCCGTTCTCCATAAACTCCTTGAAATATCTCTGTACCTTGTCAGAAGTATCAAGTGTTCCGTTACGATACTTGGCAAATAAGCCCAAGCCAGTAGTTCCGCTCAAATCCTTGAAGCTGATATTCGATGCACCCTTATACAAGCCCAACTGCGCATAGTACTTCGCCCAGAGCGCACCATATCTTGCACCCTCCTTAGAAGTAACGTTGCTAGATGCAAACTCAGCATCACGCATAATGTTTCGCATCACGAACTCAGGGTTAAATGATGTACACAACTGCGCCATCATTCTTGAGATAGAACTCAATGGTTTCATGATTCCCTTGGCGCCCGAGTTCTCCAGCAATCCATTCAGAGCCTGCGCCGCTCTAGGATTTCCGTTGATAATGAAGGTATGGGTCCTTCCGGCAATCTTCACATCTACGATATGCTGCGATTTATTCTCTGCTCTTTGGAACTTATAGCCAATCTTGTCTCTGCGATACACCTTGTATGCCATACCCTGTGATTCCTTCATCTTCATATCCTTGTTGAAGTCTGAAACAATTTGGTTGATTTCGTCAGCCGTAGCATCCTCAGGAATATCAGGGTAACGCTCATAGACGATGTTCACAACAGGGTCCTTCTCATACCATACGCTTGTTTCGGTAATCAGATTATTGCCCGAATTATTTCGCGCGAATCTTGCAAATGCCTGACGGATAGCGTTCATACCGCCATTCTTGATAGCTCTGTTACCCATCGCACCAATCTGCGCCAGTACGTTAGTTTCACTCAGATACTTGTGTCCTCTCGCTCTCATGATCGTGCTTCCGATGTAGCTCTTCGGGTCGCCCTGCTCAGTAATGTAGCCATAAGTATCTTCTGCCGTAGTCTCATCATACTTTCTCAAAGGCACATACCAGTTGAACATATTCGATACATGGCCATGCAATTCCTTGCTGATGATACCATTCTTGTAGTCGCTGTCAATAGAATACTGGGTAGCAGCCTTCACCTTATCCCAATAGTCCTTCACAGCTCCCTTCTTGATGCTCTCCATCTTTGCTTCTGAATCCATCACGCTCTGAATAGCCTCTGCATCATTATAAGGGTCAGAAGATTTAGCCACTTCCTGTATAGCGTGCATACCCGAATAGTCGTGTTCGCCAGCTTCGAAGTCAGCATCAAAGTGGTTTCTGATGCTCTCGTCTAACTGTCTGTAGTACTCCTTCAGGTCGATGTTGCCAGACTTCAACTCGTTGTCAAGATACTCCTTATCGCTATAATAACTGTTTTCCAAGAAGTCGGCATCCTGCTTTTTCTGCTCGTCCATCCTCATATTTCTAAGGAAATCACGTACAAAGAACTCTCTGTTTCGCTCCAAACCATGCTTGGTAATCATGTAGAGATTGAAGTTTCTAATCTTCTCATCGTCCTTCTTGCCATCGAAAGCATCCAATACGTCAGCCATGGCCTTGTCAAGAGGCTTCATCACGTTGCGCTCAAACATCTGAGCCGCATCGCTCATCGCACCCTGCATGGTGTTCTGCAGTATATAAGGATTCTCCGAAGAGGCAATATCCTCAATCTTCTTGTCTGGCACAATCGCATTCATCAACTTCTTCAACGAAAGCATATTGTCCATATAGCTCTCGGTAAACATATAGTCATGCTCATCAAGTGAACGATGGTATCTGTCAAGTGCCGTGCCGGCAGATGGGGTAGTACGGAAGTGAATCTCACCATCTGTAGCCTCATTCCACTGAGCCTTGGTAAGATTATCCATACTTTTAACCTTTCCGTCATTTCCATAGAACATGCCATCATGCGTCACAACAGCAGGCATACGCTCATGGTCGAGACGGTATTTCACCGCCTCGGCTCTCAGTTTCCAATAAGGATCATTTGGATTCTTGTGCAAGTTCTTGCTCAACCAGAGCAGATACTTCACATCTTTAGTATTAGGAGCAATACGATAACCGATTTCATGAAGGAAATCAGATACCTTATTCTTGATACCATTCCAGAAGCCAGCTTCACCCTTGCCATCCTCGGCGAGTCGGGCGATACCTTCCTCAATAGCATCATAGATATTCAGAGGATTGAACTTTCTCTCCTCATCCACAAGCTTCTTCAAAGCCGCATTCTCAGGCTTATCCAAGTCATACCATACTTCACGAAGGAACTTATCGAATCGTTCATCACCAAACAACTCTCTCATTCCCTTGTGTCCAACTACCTCATGCCAGATTGTCTTTTCGGCAGTATATCTATCGTGGATATTAGGCATATAAAGATGCACCTCGCCAGTCTTCTCGTCATACCAACCGGTTATCTTTCTGCCATCCTCAATAGCAGCCTTAGCCGCCTTGTTGGTGATTTCATCAACCGATGAAACCATGTTCACCTTTGCGCCAGTCTTCTGAGCCACCTTTTCGATATGGCTCTCAACCGATGAAGTAGGATAGTTGCTTTCGCTATTATCTATGCGGAACTTGGTGCCGCCATTCTTGCCCCATTCCTTGTAGGCATCCTTTGTCATTTTTACGTTGACGAACTTAGCCTGAGGGAACTCCTGTTCCAGTTCAGCCATCTGCTTCAAGAACTTCTCCTTTGTTTCAGGGTTCTGTCTGCCTTGCTCTACGGTAGTGATAGGCACACCAAGTTTTACAAGCTCTCTCAACTGGCTAGGGGTAACTACGTTCCAAGGGATAGCCAATCCTGTTCCTCTCAGTTGGTCGGCGATTTTCTCAGCAACCTCCTCGTCAGGCAATATTCTTACTGCCTTTCTCCATCTAGAGAGCATCACGCTTCTCTGTCTGTCCTTTGGCAGAAGGCTGTTTACTGTTCCAGAAGTCCAAGGCACCAAGCCCACAGAGTTCTTTGCGCCCTCGGCGTGATAGCCGCTAGTCTTCTCGCTCTCAGGAATCTCCCATTCAACAACCTTGATGTTGCCTCTAGCGTAAGCACCAGAGAACTGGTCGTTCATCACCGAAGTGGAAGTGTGCATGTAAGGGTTATAAGCCGCTGGCACTGGTCCTTCACCTGCCCCAGGGTTCTTATCGGTCTTCACAAGTTGGAACTTGCCGTTCTTCACAAGGTCTGGCCGCTCGTCTGCACCCATCCAAGCACCAATCTCGGTAGCATCGGTACGCTTTCCGTCAATGATAGCAGCCATAGGGGAGTAGAGCTTACCATCCACCTCCTGCATTCCGCTATACATTCTGAAAGTCTTCTCCTTGTTGAGGCGGTCCAGTTCATCCTTGTCGGTAACTCTGTAGGCATAGCCGTTTTCCTCAATGTCATTCATGGCAATATCATCAATATTTTCATTGAAATCATCCATGATGTCATTGAGTGCCTTATCCATCTTGCTTTTATCCGAAATCTCAAAGAGTTTATGCCAAGCGTTCTTTACAGCTTGCCACAAGGAGTTATCGCCTCGGTTGCGCAATTCGTTAACTGCGTTCATGATTCGCTCACCTAAAGAAAGGTCAAGTATCTTTCTCTGCTTTCCACCTGCCATTTCAGCAGCAAATTCATACTCATCCTTACCACCATAGTTACGTCTCTTTCCTTCCTCCCAAACAATTCTACCATCAGCCTTAGCCTTATTGTAAATATCAATAACAGTCTTTACAGCTTCAATCTGCTTAGGAGTAAGCATACCTTCTGCCTTTCCGTCCTTTACAAGGTGGATGGCACCCATAGTAGCCTGATGAATTAACTCATGCAGAATGGTATGGGCCGCCTCTTTAGGGTTTGTGTATGTTCTAGAAAGAGTATCAATAAAGAGATTAATGTTTCTTTCTGGTGTAGCTTCACCAACATTGCCTCTCTCGTCACCCTCGTCCATGCCACCAAACTCAACTCCGAGTCGCTTGGCTATATCGCGCGCCTTCTCAAAGAGTCTTCTTGTGCCTTCTTCTTTTGCTTGATTTGTCGCCTCAAAGAGTCTAGATATATCTGCAAAAGAGGCTTTAGCTCCTCTTCGCAATCCATAGCCATCTGCGAGAGCTTTGGCTCGAACTTCTCGATAGTCCATTTCTCTCCTTGCGGCAGTTTTGGCAGCTTCAAGTTCAGCTCTTTTAAGTTGCACAAGATGCGTTCTACCTGCTTTCTCTCGGTTTCCAAAAGTTCGTCCCCAGAATCTAACTTCATCTTCTAGTCCATTTAAAGTGTAAGTAATTTCAGAAGCCTTGTATCTAGAAAATTCTGAGGTATAATAGTCAAGATGTCTGTTAAACTCGGCTTTATCCTCATTCGACAAGTCCTTAGTCAACTCGTCAACTCTATCATCAAACTTCTTTTCAATCTGCGAAGATACATTTTTATCTACATCTTCCGGAATGATTCTACTATTCTTAACATCTTTTGTATCTGTTTTAGAATACAGCAAGCCACGATCCTCACGGAAGTGAGTGCCCTCATCCTCAGAAGTCTTGCGCTCCTCCTGTACCTTCACGCCCATCTTAGACAGGCGGTCCAGTACAGGCTTCAACTGCTCTGGCTTAAACTCTGCAAGCATATTGTTGCCTCTGGTTTCGAAGTTATTGCCATTAACCAGTTTCAGCAAATCTTCATCCATGAAGTACTTGCCGCCTTTCGCCTTGCTCTTCGGTACACGAAGCTCGTAGAAGTTGCCACGATTGTTGTCTATGCGCTTCACCTTTACTTCACCATCCGATGAAGTAACCTCGTCAATACCGCCATGCCAAGATGAAAGCTCAAACTTCTCGGTCACGCTGTTGATAGGCGCATCTGTAGTTAAGCCCTTAGGGTCGAATCTATCTGGCATCAAGATACCAGTCTTCACCTCGCCAGTATCAGTTGTATATTTCACCAGCTGACCGCCCAAGCCCTGATCCTTGCTGTCAACCAAAGCCTGCATCAGATTACCAGTTACAATATAGCCATTCTTGCGGCTCTCATTGCTAGTTAGTCTATCCCAGTTATCAAAGTTTTGGTTCAATACTCTGAGATGGCTGTCTCCCATACCGGCAGCCTGCTTGGTCATGCGGTCGATAGAACCGATAATATCCACCTTGTTTTCACCAGAACCCACCTTGCCGGCAATAGGGAAAGTAATCTTTCTTCTGCCATCCAAGGTAGCGAAGGAAACCGAAGAGGCGTTAGGCGAGTAGTTATCAGTAATCTTGATGTCAATAAGTCTACCGTAACTGTTACCGAATCCGCTCAACTCGTTAGGGTTATTCATATCCGTAGGCAGAACGAAAGTCTGGTTTGTATCGAAGGTATCAAGTACTCGCTCAAACATTTCAGCCTTGGCTTTCAGGTTCTTCACCACATCGTTCAGCTTATCTTTCTCCTGCTTGTAGATGTTGTCATACTGATAGCCAGCCATCTTCTCAATCTGCTCATCGCTCATGCCCGAATCCTTCTGACCCTTCTTGCCATCCTTGATATACTTCTCCTTAGCCTTGGTTGCAGCCTTCACGGCACGCTCCTCATACTTCTGAGTCTCGTCCGCAATCTTCTGGTCGAAGTACTCCTTCACGGCAGCTTTCTTATCGGTCTTGTATTCATCCCAAGTCTTGCCGCCAGTCAAACCATTCTGCGAAGCCTTCACCTCAGAAGCCTTCATTGGCTTCTTCAAGATGGCCATGTTCACCTTTTCTATATAGGTGTTGTCTGCAAAGGCATTATCGCCGCCCGGCTCTGCACCCTGCTTCCAAACTTCCTTGTGGAGAGTCTTAGCCTTCAAAGGCAGCTCGGTAATCTCAAGGTCATTCTCACCCATTTCGTTGAGTCGCTGAATCTCATTGGCATAAAGCTCGCCAATCTCCTGCAACATCTTCTCCTGTTCAGAAACTCTCAGCAGAGCCATACGCCCAAGCAACTTACTTGCATCGGCACCAGCTTCACCATCGCCAACACCGCCACCGCTTGCAACAAGATTCTGTGGGTCGATTCTAGACAAATCATCGCCATTACTCTTTTCCCATCCGAATGGATCTGCCATACGTGCATAAAGGTCAAGATGCTCTGCCATATACTCACGAACTACCTTATCACCATATTTATTGGTAATATCGGCAACTTCCATTTCGTTGAACTTACTCTTCTGAGAAGAAGTAGTGTTGGCATCAAGTGACTTCAACTTAGCCTTAAACATCATCAGCAGTCGCTGCTCGGCAGGGATAAGGGAAACCACATACTCGTATGCACCTCTAGCCACCTGACCGGTTCGGTCGATACGTCCACGCATCTGAACCTCATCGTTTACGTCAAGCTGCTGCTGCGCCACGATCATCACACGCTTCTTCTGGTCCTTATACTTGCTCGAAGCATGAAGGGAAATACCGGTTGCTGCACTCTTGTTGAGAATAAGCGCATCAATCTTGCCATCGTTAAAGTCGCGCGCGAGTTTCTTCTTGTCTGTATCAGCACGCTTCACCTTGGTAACAGTTCCGTTGTCGTTATAAACAAACTCGGTCTGTCTACCGGTCAGCTCGCCAACCTTATAACCTGCCTTCTGCAGCTCGTTCTTGATAACATCAATAGGGGAGAGGGAAAGACCGGTACTTGTCTGCTCAATCTTCTTCTCCAGTTCGTGATAAGCCTCAACTGCCTCATCGCCAAAATCAGAAAGCTTGATGTATCCGCTTTCGCTATTATCCTTTGCGTCCTTCTGAGTATAGCGAAGTGTACCCTCCAGACCCTTCCTTAAAGATGTACCCAAGTCTGGTGCGTCCATTTCCTCACCAAGCGCAAGGTTGCCAGTCTGCGATTCGTTGGTATTGTTCAATGCAATCACAGGCTTCATGCCCTGCTTCAAGTAGTCGATGGCACGTTCTGCAGCGGACTTCGCCTTCAGGGAGAGAAGTACCTGCTGAACGGTATTGAATGCCTTGCTGGCAAAAGGCTGATTCTTGATACCCAGGGCAGCCGTACCCTTCTTGATTCCCATAGTAGACTGAATGGCAGCCAGCTCATCATTACGCTCATCCACGTAACTTGAAACGTATTTCTTTTGGAAATTGATAATATCATTAAACAATCCGATGATACTGTCATACTGTTCTCGCTGTTCCTGAACTCGCTCAGGATCATCAATTGCCTTCCAGTCGATGGTTACGCCAGTCATATCTCGCTCACGGCGAATCATCTGACCGCATTGCGTCAAGGTCTGGCTCATAATCTCCTGCAAGGTTGCACCACCACGCTTTACCGCATCAATCAAGTCGGATGATTTCATACCGCCCTCGTTCATGGCAGTACGCAAAGCGTAGATAGGCATATTGTCTGGTCGCTTGGCAAAGGTAGCAGAGAAGAAAGTTACGTTCTTTGCCTTCTGAATAATGTGTTGGAAATAGTTACCCTGACCGCTATTGCCACCAGCCGTGTGGCTTTCGTCAAGGATAAGATAGGCGTTACCCATCAGTTTTTCAATAGCATCACGTCTTCTTTGTCCGCTAAGGGCAGCAGCGCCGAATGTCTTACCCTTCGCAAGTTTCTTCTCTTTTCGTGCTCCGTTCTCGTCAAACTCATACACACCATTGCTTACTTGGCTGTAAGTAGTCAATACATAGTCATATTCGTCTGGCAGTTTTCCGTTCTTTTCGATGTAATCAAGCACTCGCTTCACCTCGCTCTTCGATGGCAAGGCAAATACTACTTTTCCGTCTGAGTCGGTAATGGCAGCTTCCTTGGCACTACCGAATACAAATGGTCTTAGGTCTGGGCTGCCAATATCCACCAAGTCGCGGTAAACATCGCTCAGCAATCCTGCTGTCTTGGTGAAATATACAGGAACCTGACCCTGCTTCTTGGCGTATCTGATAAGCGAAGCTGCCTGTCTTCCCTTACCGATACCGGTCATATCTCCAATGATAAAGGCGTTGCCCTTCTTTGCCTGCTGCAAGGCAAGGGCTACAGAGTCAACTTGCTCTGCAGCAAGGTGAGAATACAAATCGTCCTTATCATTATAGCCCAGTTCATCAACAAGGAACTGGTCGGCATCGCCCAGCTTTTCGAGATTCTTGTTTACCGCCTCCTGCTGATCGGCAGGCATAACTGCTTTCAGAGTGAATGGGTTTCCACTCTTAGGGGTATAGGTAACTTTCTCTGTACTTAGTCCACGTACGGATTTGTCCACCCGCTGTAATTGTCCCCGTGGTCCGCTTCCGCTCCCGGCGTTGGCAGATTCATCAGCACTTGGCTGAGCGTCATTCCGTCCAGCTCCTCCTGATCCATTTCCTCGCTGCTCATTGGTTCCAGTGGTTGGTTCTTTGCTTGGAGAAGGCTCTGCCCCTGTTCTGTCTGTTCCTGTATCTCCATCAGAAAGTCTTCCATCTTCTCTTGGCTCGGTTCCTCGTTGATTTTCCAAGTCATCATGGGTTCCTGATACGGAAGTGGAGTCAAATAGGTCAGACTCTCGCTCACCATCTGGTTTGCTTCCTCCTCGTTCTCCTGTTCGTACTCTCTCTTTAGGAGTACCAGCAGCGCCTTGTTTATCAAGTTCTGGTTGAGCACTTCTTGTTTCTCCTCCGATGGAAGAATCCATCCGTTCACCTCGTAGTATATCATCTTCAATTCGTTTATAAAGTTCGTCATAATCTTTCACGGCTTCCGCTCTAGCCTTATCCTTCACTGGTGGAAAGGCATTCTCGTTCAAGCGTCTTCCGTTTATTAATATAATACGTGTAGGGTAGCTGGTTCCCTGCTTTGCATAGAGACCACCATCCACATTAATCACGTCCTCCACATTATAGTGGCTATAGAGATAACCAAGGAAAGCCTTATCCTTCGGATTCAGACTTCCGTTCTTGGCGTATTCCGTCTTGCCGCCGATGATAATGGCAGCACGACCATCGTCCTTCATGCTCTCCAAGGCATTGATAGCCATCTGTCCTTCCAAAGAAGAAATCTTGTAGCCGTCATACTCCTTTGGGGTAGCACTACCGAATGGTGGGTTTGTTACCACCACATCAACGTCCTTGTCTGCAAAAGGCTGGGTTCCGTCCTGACTGGTCACGTTCTTGAAACCCTGTCTTCTCAGGTTCGCCAATCGCTGTGCATCAATATCGTTCACATGTACCTTATCCATTGGCAGACCGATGGTAAGCATACCGTTGCCGGCACTTGGTTCAAGGGCGCTGTCAATCACCTTACCTTTGCCCTTCACATACATGTCTGCAAGGAAGGCGTAAGGGGCAGGGGTAGAGTACTGCTGCTTCATCACTCGCTCAGAATCACGCTGGTTGAGGCTAGGCTGATTCTCATAGAGTGTTTTGATACGTTCAAACTTCACGGCATCGTTGGTTGATTCAGAAGAAGCGATACCTCTTGCTCGCTTAACAATGGTAGTTTCAGCAAGCTCCTGAAGGTCTGTATCCTTAATATCCTTCAAACCAACTCTCTCAGCTATCTTTCTCAGCTCAACAATACCGTTAAACTTATGTTTGAAGACCAACTTTATGTTCACGGTATCAATAAACTTCTTCTCAGCCAGCTTTCTTTCCTCGGCAGTCTTTGAATCGCCCACCAGATTCTCCTGATGCTTAGGCGAAGTTTTCTCATAGTAGTCAGCCCAATCCTTCAAGCTCATGCGCTGCTCGCCATCGCGATAGCGGATATTCATCATCTGCTCATAGATAGCATCCACGTCTTCCTTCTTAAAGAGCTTGGCAGCAGGGGCAAACTCCTTGCGCATTTCCTTCACCACGTCTTCAAGATTGTGCATACCTCTCTTGATTCTCAGATAAGCATTCTCTGCCATGGCGCTCACCAGCTTAGGCAACACTTCCAGCTGTCTAGAGTTAAGACCGATGAACGAAGCAGACGCTTCATCCTTGCCGGCATTTTTGAGCATATCCCAAAGGTCATTGACCTTCTTGTTTGAAGCCGCTACTGCTGCATCGTCAGCAGTTTGCTGAGGCTTCTTTTCGGTTTTTGCTTTCTTCTCCTTCTCGAATCCTTCTGCTGCATTCTTGATTTCCTCCATAGAGTCAGCAGATGGTTCCGTTTTAGGAGTCTCAACCTTTGGTTCTGTCTTCTGCCCTCTAGTCTTGGCAAAGATGCTTTCATAGATAGCACGGTGCAAATCATCCGTCACCTCACCATTAAGATAATCAAGAGCCATATCCTTGGATAAATCATCCACGTCTGCCTTCCTAATCTCCTCCTCAGTCAGAGGATGCTCCTTCTTAAACTCCTTGATCGCCGCCGCAATCGGGTCAAAAGTAGGGTCTGGGTTCTCTTCCTTAGGAAGGAGTGGGAGAGGTTTTTCTTTTACCTTACCGTCAACATATTCGACAACCTCATTCAGGTCACCATACTTCTTGCCATCATACTCGTAGTATGAACCAGTGTTTTCGCCCTTGTCGTTAGGCTCATCAACCTTGATAACCTCCTTGTCGCCATCAATAAGAATCTTCTGCCTTGTGATAGGACCGTTCTCAGATGGAGTTTCGGTTTCCTCGTCAGTAACTTTAATACGACTTTCAAGTTCTTTGTTTACTAAGTCGTCTGGTTCGTCTACTCTTGGTCGTTCTGGTTCTGTTCCTGCTTCTGCTGGTTCATTTCCTCCTGATGCTTCTTGTTGAGGTTCTTCATTGCCTGAAACATCATTGCCTCCTTCATTTTCTGAATGTCCTGTTCCATAATCTTGCCATTTTTTAAAGTTCAAATACTCATTAATTAACTCTTCCTTGGTAGGAGCTGCCTCAAACATATTGCCCTCGCCAGTATTTCTAGCCTTAGCGATGCGGTTGTATTCGTCAAGCAAATCTCTGAAATCAGAAACCTTGCCCTCCAAGGTTAAAGCCATCATCTGAGAGATAGAAGAGTAACGCTTAGCTGCATTCTCACCGAACATGTCCGGTGTTCTCAGCAGCGTATCAACCTTATTACCGCCCTGTCTTGCCTCGTAAAGCAACTGGATAGCCTGATCAATCTCATCACGAAGAGAGAACTCGCCCAACTTCATGTTGTCCATCACCGAGCGAATAGCGTTGATAGCCTTATTCTTCACCGTAGAGTCGATGCCCAGCATTCTGATAGTCTCTGGCTTGAAGATAGAACCCAAAAGAAGGTTCTTCACATACTCCCTGCCTTGTGCAGAAAGTCGCTCAGGGCTATCCATCATCTGTGCCACCTCGTTCTGTCCGATGATACCTTTATCTACTAACGTCTTCACCAAGTCATTTATTGCCTTGGAATTGTTAAAGAAAGCATCAAGAGAACCATTTCCCTCAATCTCGGCAACAATCGCGCCTACCTCGTCAGAAGTCAAGGTCTTAGCCTTGGCAACCGCCTGTTCGGTATTACTCTGAGTCTTCTTCTCGTTTCGGTTAAACTTGGCGAAGGTAGCTGCATCGTAAGGCAATCTCTCATCCGTCACCATTACCAGACGAGGATGCTCGATTCCGCTCTGCTCAATCTGCTCTCTGGTAAAGCCGAAGTTCTCGGCATTTTCCAGAAGGTCGTTGATGTATTCGCCGTCCGTGCCTTCCTTTGCCGCCTTCTGTCCTGCCATCGTTCTACCATTGCCATCATAAACGATACCCTCGTCAGATACCACTGGCACATTCTCAATAGCCATACCATTATACTTTCGGGCAATCTGGTCCGTATTCTGCTGAGCCGCCTTGTCGTGCTCATAGTCACGATCGTTCACGGTTCTGCCCTCAGCATCGGTAGGGAATCCCTCAGATTTCTTATAGTCGTTATTCACATCATGAGAAGGAGTAAGACTTTCAGCCGGCACAATCTCATAGTGTCCCTTAATCTTGGTTTCTCCGTCAGGCAGCATTCGCGTGCGCTTGTTGCCTACAAGTCTAGGTGCATTCACAAACTTCTGTGCTGCCACGCTGCCAGCTTCATGTGCACCCTCAGCCTGTTCTGTCTTACCCACGGTCTCAGCAACCTTCTTGGCAGTCATAGCCTTCTTGATATTCTGAGCGTGATCCAACTGCTTCTTGGCAGCTTCAATGGTCTGATTCTTCAAAGCTTCCTGCTCCATGATGTCGTTAGGCTCGGCAGTATAGTCTACCTTCATCTTCTCGGCATCCTTCAAAGCATTCTCAGCTTTCTTAATCTGTCCGTCCACCACCTTCTCGGCATTCTCCCCGAAATCCTCAGTAAGAATCTCCGCACTCTGCTCAGGAGTCATGCTAGCATAGTCTGGCGTAGGTCTTCCTTTACTGTCCGTAGCCATAGGAACATCTGAACCATCGGCAAACTTTCTGCTAGGTTGAGACTGCTCTTGTGGTGCTAAGTTCTCATTTGTGGTATTATCTTTGCCCGATGTGGTATCAACTTTTGTTAAAGTGGTATTATCTTTTGTTAAATCACCACTATTTGTGGTATTATCTTCCGATTTTGGGGTATTATCTTGTGGTGTCTTTTGCTCCTTTGGCTGAGGCTTAGCTGCATCCTGCATAGCCTGCTCCTGTGCCGCCTGATTGTAAGGCTCAGAGTTCTTCATCTGCAATCTCTGACGATATTCTGCAGCAAACTGGTCGATAGGCTGGTTTTGGAGCAGAGTAACCTCGTCTGCCTTCACGTAAACCATTTCCTTTGTATTAGGATCTAAGCAGACGAGCATATCGCCGCTGCCTTCCTTGGCTCTACCTGTAGTCTGGTCGAAGGCAACATCACCCGAACCAACAAGAAGTGTTCTTCCGCTGCTGTCTTGCACATACAGAGCCTGTTCGCCATTCATCGGCTGACCGTTCAAGGTTCCGTGATAGCTCCAATCGGAAATAAAGCTCTTCACATTTTCTTCGATGGCATCAGCAGTAGCCTGCTGCATCCCCTGCACTCTAGCGTTCGCATTAATATATTGGGCAAGTGGGGTTAACTCTTCTTCGGTCAATCCGTTCTGAATGAGTGCATCGTAAATCTGTGCCGGTGTCAAGCCCTGCTGGTGCAATTTATCAAAGGTTTGCTTGAACACATCGTTGCTATCCATCGCTGCATCAAGGGCTTGCTCTGCGTTGCGAAGGTTGCGCAACTCGTCAACTACCACGCCGCTATCCGGATTGTCTGTTCCCAGACTATGCTCCTCGGCAACCGTCTTACCTTGGCTTGCAGACTGGTCTGCGTGTGGCTTTCCGCTAGGGAAAAGTCTGTTTTCAAGCTCGCTCTTCACATAATAGAAGATTTTGTTCTCCTGGTCGGTGCGCTTCATCGGGTCTTTGCGCATGATGTTGTCAATATCAACAGTAATGTTCCCCTTGTCGTTGATCATCTTCTTCCATGTGTCAATAAGACCATCAACAACGTCTGCGGATTCTACTTTAAGATCGCCATACGAACCGTAAACGTCCACATACTTCTCCCAGTCAAGATAGAGCGCACTCTTCGGGTTGCGCAAGTCATTAATCAGCTGGGCGTTTATCGGGTCTGTAACATCCTTGCTTGTGTCATAGCCGTTATTACGGAGGAAGCCAAGTGCCAGACTGGTAACATTTCCGTCCTCATCAGTCAGCTGCATATCCTTCATCTTGGAATAGCCAATCAGCGACATCATATCGTCATTATCGCGATAAAGCTTCTGCTTGTAAAGAATAGCTCTGCGCTCATCGGCATTCTTATAAGAGGTACGTGTAAGCAGCGTTCCGTTCTTGGTGTATTCAAGAATCTGTTTGTTCTTCACGTCGTTCACGCTGCGGTAGCTTTTGCCTCTTGTAGTGTTAAACAAACCCATGGCCGCATTCACCTTCTCTTTGGTGCTCTGAGAAACGTCTGGGTCGTTCATAAAATCCGTGTAAGCAGTCTTATACTTCGGGTCTCTTGGGGCTGTCTTCGATGCACGGTCCACCTTCACGAAAGCATCCATCAGATTCTTGCCAGATGCAGAAGAAATCAATTCATTCTTCTCGTCAGGAGTCAGACGAATATCCACGGCGATAGGGGAGCCGTTGGCATTCTTTCCAATCACGAAATTACCACCGCTATTATGGGTAAGATTATACAACGCATTTCCGATATGAGCGTAATTCTTAGGCTCTCCAGCCTTAAATGCGCCCACCATCACCACGTCTTCAAGCCATGTGCCAAAGGAAATGTCCTTATCGCCAGTGATATTGTCGGCAACCATCATGGTCCCAGCCTCAACGCCGAGACCTGCGGCGGTAGCACCAAGCTTCTGTGTGCCATGCAGCCATTTCTCGCCTGTGCTCTTCTCCAAGCCAGTGATACCGAACTTTGACACCCAAGGAGCCATGATAGCACCCGATACTCCGAACATCGCACCAGTGGTAGCACCATGCTCGAATCCTTCCAATGCTGCCTGACCCAATGCCGACAATGAAGTATCATCATCGGTAGATGCCTGTCCTAAAGCTGCGGTAATGCTGGAATAGCCGCCCAGGTTGAGCGCACTCTTCGCTGTTCCTTCCACCAAACCAGAAGCAATCTTCTGTGCCATCGTCATGTTTGCAGCCTTGAATGCCAACTGCTGTGCGGTAAGCTTGGCTCCCATCTTCACAACTCCAGCCTTGGCGAGACCTTTCATCAGGACCTGCTTACCCAAATCCACGGTCAAATTGGATGCGCTGCCTGTCATTCCGAGAACAGGGGAGTCCATCGCCATGTTAGCCGCCGTAGAAACGAAACGTGCGCCCATGCCAGACTTGTAACCTTCGTTAGCCTTGTAGCCATTAACGGTAGGCATTTCCTCCAGACCGTCTGCAATAGCCATCGCCTCCTGCTCTCTGGCAATCTGCTCTCTCGACTTATCCTTCCCGGCAGACAAGGTTCCCAAGATGGAATCGCTGAGTTTTCTCACCACATATTCCGTGGCACTCTGAGGCAGAATCTCCTCAATATTCTTAACACCCAGTATATTCTGGGCACGCTGCATCATATGAGGAGTAACATACTTGTCAACGTACTCCTCCACGCCCATGTTCAGCTTGTCGGCACTCTGCATGATGTGCTCCTGCAATCCCTTCTGAGAGTATATTTCCTGCAACTTGGAACTGAGGGTGTCGGCAAGTACATTCTGGCGGTTCTTGATCCTGTTGTCCTGCAAATCCTTCCACGCCTTGTTTCTCAGATAGGCATCATTACCAGCTTTCTTCAAAGCCTGCTGATACTGAGACCAAGACAAATCATCAGCCTCCTTCATAGAAGAGGCAACAAGAGAATCAATCTCAGGCGCAATGGTGCCATATTTGCCGTCATTATTGGTAAAATTATTACCCTCCACCTCATACTGGGCGAATGCTCTTGCATCGTCCTCTCTCTGCTGCTTGGCTCTAACCCTGCGAGCTTCAGGAGTAGAAAGCTGCTGCATCGTCTCGTTGAAATTCTTGGCAGTAGGGGTTATTCTGCTTCTGCTGATAGGGGTAGCTCTGTGCTGCTCCTGACGTGCAGACTGTTCTTGTGCTCTTTGCATGTGCGCGCGCATATTGCTAGCCTGAGCCTGCTGCATCGGGTTCATCTGGTCGTTACGCATGTGCGCCAACCGCCAGTTCTGCATGTAGTCTGTGCCAGAAGTGGTAGCCGTTCTAGGCTGCTGAGCCTTCTGCTGCCTTGGCTTCCGATACTGAGCTGCGACTTCCTGCGCTCTCTGCTTCATAGTCAGCTTCTTGACAGGCTGAACTGGTTTCTGCTGCTGAGGCTTCGGATTTACTGCGTGAAGTCCGAGTCGCTGCGCAAACTCCTCATACGATCTACTGGAAACAGCACCATCGGCGTGAAGCGCATCATAGAGCTGCTTTCTGTTCTGATAGCCCTGCTTGCCCGGCGCATACACGAACTGTCTGAAATGTTCTCTAGTTCCCGATACTGCGCCATCTTCTTTCAAGGCGTTATAAAGTTGGTCAAATTTATCTCCAGCCATATATTATATATTAATGTTTATAATCCCAATTTCTTTGTATTCTTATAGCCGTTCTTCGACTTGCCGGCAGGCTTCGGTCTGTTTCTCGCATTCCTAGCCGCATTCTGCGAAGCTGCTGCCTGACTGGTAACAGATGCGCCCTTTCTTCTTGTGGTGATCGTTACCTCTGCGCCAGTCTTCGGATTGATAGTCTTTGTACTGGTAGAAGTAGAAGTCTCGCCCTGCGGAAGCTTGCCGTATTCACGGTAGTACTCCTGTTCCCACATGGTTTTGTTAGGCTGATAGCGCATCTTGCCGTTCTTATCCTCAAACCAGTACTTGGCACCCGAGCCGCTACCGCTCCTGCCTGACCGTCCACCGCCGCCACGCCCCTTATGGGTTGCGTTGTACTGCAGAATAGCCAATCGCTGCCTAGCCTGTTCATCCTTCACCTTGTCTCGCCCCTTCTTATACTCGAAGTCACGCTTATCCTTATCCTTCTTATACTGGTCAGCTGCCGCATCCTTTCCCTTTCGGTACTCAAACTTATCCTTGGCAAGCTGATTACCCTCACCACGAAGCCCCATAAGATACTCCTTATAAACCTGATCAGCCTGTGCTTTTCGGTTATCTAGGTCGAGGTTTGCCTGCTTATAGGCAGCATCCGCATCAAGGGCAGCCTGTTTCTGTCTCTGAGCCTTACGGTTCTGATAACCCTGTTCCATCATGGCAGTAGGGTCGTTGAACACCTGCAGAGGCGCACCCTTAGAAGTATTCACGATGTTTCCCATGTGTCGGATAGCATCAGCAAAGGCAGCGATATTCTCACGGTTGGTAGTGATTCGGCGGTCATATTCGTCAGGAGTCTCACCCTCACGCATTCCCGGTCTGCTCTTCGGCATAACCTTGCCGAGCCAACTGAAAAAGCCGCCATCCCTCTGTTTAGGGTCAGCCTCAAACTCTGGAACCTGCTGTTCCTGTGGCATCTGAAAGCCGCTCAGAGCAGTAGAAAGCGTATCATAGCGAGGTGTTCCGTCAGCATTCCAACCAGTAGAAGGCTGTGGCATTCCCTCAAAGTTACTCTGAGGCTGGGGAGTATTCTCTGCTGCATCGCCCATATAAGGAGTCTGTACTGGTCCCAAGGCAGGGTTAGCATTACCGCTTCCCTGCGGAACAAACTCTTCCTGCTTAGGCATCTGGGTGAAGTCTGTAACAGGTGCTGCGCCAGTCTGAACAGGCTGAGCCTCAAACTTACCGGTAGCACCGCCCCCATTCCCGAAGAAGTTAACGCCGGCACCGCCATTAACCCCCGCGGTCCCTCCGTTGCCTCCATTCATCACCTGATCATAATCGGGATATTTCGCCCTCATCAGGTCATGCACAGCCTCAGGATAGCCGCCGATAGTTACCGGCTTCTTCCTAGGCTGCTGCGTATTCTGATTATTGTTTACTACCATAGCTTATTTTTCTTCTTTAATAATAATTTCGCCAAACAGAAGAAATTGGTCTATAGCGTCATCAAGTACTTTAGAAAGTTCCTCTGCAGATTCCTCGTTCTCTTTGAGTAGCTTACCAAAATCCTTGCCGCATATAACAATTTTACCAGATTGGTCTGCACCTTCCTCTGCAGCATCAACCCCAGCCATCTGGTTTAGTAAGCCATTTCCGTCCTTGCTTCCTACGAGTCCGAGTTTATGAGACTTTGCGTTAAAGGATTCATAAGCTTTGTCTTTCAATTCATCGAGAGTGCTTTTCGCATATTTTGCTGCATAAGACTCAAAAACATCATTAATGGATTCTCTTGCAGCTCTCATACACTTCGCATTTATGTCAACCATTTTTGCCGTAAGTTTCTTCTCCTCCAACTCCTTCTTGGTAGCCGCCAACTCCTTGCCCAAGTCGGCAATCACCTCGTCCTTCTCTGCAATCACCTTCTCTTTGTAAGCGAGAGCACTCTCGGCACTCTTTAAAGCCTGAGCATCAATCTTGTCAACAACCTTGTCTGCAAGCTCCTTCTTCAACTTCTCATTCTCCCCAACATATTTCAGACCTAACTCGGCAAGATTCTTCTCACGAATCTTTGTAAGGCGAAGTTCCTCGTTTTTATCACATAACTCCTGTGATAAATCCAGATTCTCGCCGAATATCTTTATCTTTCCTCTTAGGTGTCTAGAACTTTCCTTCCGAAACTCCTCAATCTTCAAGTTCTTCTTATGGATAATCTTGTTGAGTCGGGCAATCTTTTTAGTGAGATGCTTAATCTTCTTTCCCTGCTCATCCAACATGGCATCGTTGAACTGGGAGGCTGATTCTTTAAGGGCAGGAGAACCAGAGACAGGTGCGTTAGAATGCTCTGCAAGCTCCTTCTTCAAGCGAGCCTTGCGCTCATCAAAGCAGCTCTTTTCCATACAGACAAAATAACCGGCAGAACTAACAACCTGCATGGCTTTACATATACTAGGATCCTCGTATTCGGTAAACGCTTCGCTAATAGCACAAGGTCTAGTAGCTTTTTCAACGTAGAAACCTTCCTTCTCCAATATCTTCTTTGCTTCTTCAAATGTCATAATCTATCCAATTAAAATAATGATTAAAAAACCAGCATAAGCGCCTAACGCATCTGCTACAATATACTTGTTGTCAAACAAGCCGTAGGTGTTATAGTCGTAGACTCCTTCAATATGCCGGCAATAATTGCTAGCATGCAAGCTGATACAGCCGAAGCTGCAATACCAAGACCAAGCACGTTCATATTCAAAAGAGCAACAACTATCGTGATCAGGCAGCAAGTCTCAAAGTGCAATACTTTGTCCTCGCCACCAATTCGCTTTATAAAACTCTGAAATCTATTCATAATCATTTTGTTTTAACTTCATTAACACTTCCCGAAAATTTAAGGGTGGGGAAAATCGGAAAACCGAAATCCAGAAAAAGGGGGTGGGGGGTGGCAGAATTTCTTTATTTGTATTATTCTACTATAATTAGCAACGGTGGTCGAAGGGGGTGGGGGTCTTGGGGTCGCCTGTTGTACCTCGTCCACCTTGCCTGTCGCTCGTCCACTCCACCTTCTAGCTGCTACCCAAGCCCCGACAAGCCAACTGCCTTCTTCAAGCGGTATTGGTTCTTCTCCTCGGGAGACATCATGCTTTCAGCCAAATGGTCGCTTGCAGCAGAACGAGCGGTCTCATTCATGGTGTGTGATACATTTGTGTTATCAATTGGCTTTCCATTTGAGCCTAAAGCGTTGGTTTTCACCGCCTTAGCACCTTCGAGTTCTGACCCCAATTGGTTCACACCGAAATTGAACATAGCATTTGACGCATTTTGAGCCGCATCGCTAGTGGCTTGCGCCTTCTGCTGCTCGATTTGCTGACGTTCTCTAGACAACTGCTGAGTGTTCTGAAGGTGAGCATCCTCCACATGCTGCTTGCGAGCCGTGTCCTGTGCCGCTACGTTGGCTATTGTGTCGCCCATAGCCTTGTTAGCTGCCTCCTTTGCCATCGCAACGCTTGCAGCAGTTCCACCGCCAACGGCTGCCGCACCATCAGCCTTGCGGACATACTCGTCCTGTACTTCCTTCGCCCTTCTCATGAGGTTCTGCCCCGCTTTCGTGTCAAGGTAGTCCGTGTTGTAGTTCTTGTCGTACCAAGCCTTCTCTGCGTTCGTTCTGTACGTGTTCTCCGCTGCTGCCCTTCTAGCTGCCTTCTTAGCCTTGTTAGCACCGAAGAGAGAAGAGCCAACGCCAAGCGCCAAGGATGCAGCACCTAAGACCCATTCTTTCTTGTCCGTGAGTACAGGGCAAGAGGTCAAATGCTTTGGGATTTTTGATAATATTTCCGTCATAATTGCAATTATTTGATGTTTCGAGGGCAAATATATAATATTTGAAGGTTCGTTTTGCCGTGTTCCAACCTTGTTCAAAATCGCCCCAAATCCCACCAATTTCTTTCTCGGGGCGCAACTCACCCCTTTTCCTCCTCCTCCTTCGCCCTCTAGAAGACACATTTTGTAAACATACGTGATTATTGTAAAGAAAAGACAAGCGGCTAATTATAAGCAAGTTAGTCTCAATCGTTCCCGAGGAAGAATAAAAGCAAATTGTAAAGAAAGTTCTTATTTCATAAAAGAAGATTCTTTGCAAACAAAAAAGGGGTTTTGCATTAATATGTACGCACGCACGCAAGGAGTTCGTTAGCAAACTTTAACTAGCCGTATTTAGCCTTCTTGAATGTTTTTCACCCTAAATCAAGATAAACTCGCTCATTTTTGCCGATTTTTACGATTTTCGGGCAGTTGGTCGGGATTTCTCCCAAATTCGCAAGTTTTGAGCCGTTTAAGAGCCATTTTTTGGCAGATTAGAGCCGATTTTGTGGGTTTTTCGTAGAATTGTGGGTTTTGTGCAAGATAATGCGCTCATCTAGAATTAAGGCTTTTTGAAGATGATTTAGGCGGTTTTTATTTTTCTAGTTGGAAAAATATTTTTTCCTAGTTAGGGAAATTGTTTTCTTTAGTAGTGTGGTTTCCTGTACTCTCTCTTCTCTTGTGTGTTCTCCTTATGGGTGAGAGTGAAGAATCCTCGGGGGAGATAAGGGGGCAGCGCCCCCACGGGCGCAAGCGCCCTCCCCATGCCCTGTGGGGCTGACGCCCTCACCACAAGCCTTGCAGCCACTTGCCGAAGGTGTACACCGAATACAGGTAGCACACCACGATGAGCAGTTGCAAGAGCCACTCAGCATACTTCACGGATGGTTTCTTATGTTCCTCCACCTTCCCGAATACATTAAAGAGATAGGCTATACAAACAAGTGAGACTGCACCGAAGGCGAGCCACATGATAATTTGGACTATAATCATTTCGCTATAATCCTTAACTCGTCAACTTGCTTGAAGAACTCCTCCAATGTATCGGCAGTATAATGGATGCCCTTGTAGCGGATAAAGCTAGCAAAACCTTCTTTGCTATCCTCCTCGAAGAGTTCAGACACCTTGCAGCCGATTATCTCTGCCATTTGTTCAAGCCTATCAATACCAAACTTTTTGCGAGCCAACATTTGGCTAAGTGATATAGGCTCAATGCCCATACCTTTAGCCAAATCTTTTTGCTGCATCCCATGTGCTTTTAAGCACTCTTTTATTCTCAATTGTACCATAATTCTATTTTTTGTGGCAAAGATAATAAAAATATAGCATATAACAATAACTATTACTTATTTTAACGCACAAATATAGTGCAAAAACCATCTTAAAGTGCAAAGTTATGTTTAAATGCTATACTTTTGTGTAAAATATCGTTAATAAACATAACTAAATTTGGAGAATATAGCATAAATGCTTATCTTTGCACCCGAAATCAAGTTGGTTTGATTTTAGAGGAACGATGGCACGTTTAGAACTTCACGTTTAACTACCTCTATAAAAGTACAGATTAGTCGGGAAAGTCAGAGAGATAGAACTCTTCAAACATCAACGGAAAATGCGACCGAGTTAGTTGCCACTCTCAAAGCAACAAGACAAAGAAGTCTCAAACACTCATCACGCAAGATGTAAAAACGCTAGTCGTGTTAGACTAGAGAAACATCGAAACACGTCAACCCACGGACGTTAAACGAAGGGAGTTAGGTCACATGTAACTTGTGAACGTTGGGCGCAAACGTACACCTGCACTTTGTATGTATAACATTTTAACAACAACGACAATGGAAACAGCAAAGATGTGTTTATTAGAATTGACTAAGGCTGAGGCTATGGTAATAGCCAACATACTTAGAAGAACTGCAAACGAGAATCCATTTCATTGGAAGGGTAGCAGCGTTAAGAAGACAAGAGACCTGTACGATAACGTACTCACTCAGTTGTACGACTAAAATATTAAAGACTATGGCAAAGTTAGCAGATTATATCGCTTGTAGCCTAATTTATCATAAGGACAACAAGTTCGAAATCGATGAAGAAAGTACCATAATGCCTTGTGTATACGAGGATAGTGACGAGTATATCAAAGAGTATTGGGGAGACGACGAGTTTATCGGTAAATTTCCTGTAACGTACAAAGGAAAGGAAGTACAAGTTCTTGTGTTCAAAGATTGGGAAGAGTACTTTGGAGTATTCAAAGACGAAGAAAACAAGGGCATGAAGACGTATATCGTAGTACAGGAATTTTCAGAACCCGAGAAAGAGCCAAAGATTATCGCTCAATTCAATGAAAGATGGCAAGCAGAACATTATGCTTGTTATCATGAAGGGAGACTTTGGGTGTATGAAATGAGTAAGTAACAATGTGGGGAGATAAGGGGGCAGCGCCCCCACGGGGCGTACGCCCCTCCCCACGCTAAACAATTTAAGATTATGGGAAAATATTTGGTAAACACGTACAGCACTATCAGAAAAACAAACGGAGATACATTTCGGTATGAAGGTTTCACAAAAGTGCTTAGCGAGAATGTAGTAAAAATCGCAAAACAAGCTAACAAGGAAGTTGGCTACAAGTACGTAGGACGTTTCAAAGATACACACGGACGCTATTACACTAGGTATGAGCGCATGGCAGAGGAGTTATCTAACTCGGAACGTGAAGTTATCTACTTCGTAACAATAACAACATTAAAATAAGACTATGGCTAAAGAAGTTCATGTTATACTGAAGGGCGACTGCTATTCTATGAACACATATTGCAGCACCCTCAAAGAGTTTTTGGAAATGAGACACCTCAAGAGAAGTGACGTTTCCGATTGGTGGAAAGAATAATTATTAAAGTTAAAAGTTATGGCAAATAATATCGTAGAGTTCAGTATAGTTAGAATACCCGCTGAAGGAGGAGTAAAAGTTGAACCGATTTCCTGTAAGATATGCACTGATAATCGTGTGAAGGAAATCAAGAAACAGATGAAGAAGTTAGGCTACAAGTACAAAGGACGTGACAGGGATATGTACGACAACATTTTCACGAAGTATATAAAGCTAAGTGAAATCCTTCCCGAGGAAAAAGTATTCTATAAGTATCAAATAACAAGATTAAAATAAACGATTATGGAAAAGACAATAACACTTTCGGGCGATGAGATATACAATATCACATCAGCTATTAACGATAGAATAATCCTTCTAGAGGAATGTATTTCAAGCCACGATGATATTCCTATAACGCACAAGCGATTGAAGGAGTTTAAAGAGATTAAAGCAAAGTTGAACAATTAAAACGATAAGAAAATGGAGAAGACAATAACACTTACAAGCGATGAGATTTCAAGCATCACTCTCGCTATACGACAAGGTAATGAACCTTTCACAAGCAGTTCTTATTTATGGTGCAGAACTCACACCGAATGCACAACAGAGAATTGAGAACTTAAAGGCAATTGCCCTTAAATTAAATGGTATAGAATCTTAAAGATAGGAGATTAGAATATGAGAAAGAACAAAACTTACGAGCAGCAGCAGAAGTTCTATGACAAGAACAACGACTATGAGAGTTTAGGGGCATTATTCTTCGAATGGCTTACTAGCGGTTATATGACCGCAAAGCAGATGCAAGATGTGTACAGAGAAGGAACAAAGGAATGCAAGGAGTACATCTTTGAAGACTTGTTTCACCTTGTAGGACACAAAACCTTCTATCAGTTCGTTAGAATCTTCAACTTTGGCAAGAAGTAACATGGAGCGGTCAGCGAATAGAGGAGCACATCACGTTCAAGCCGTGAGACCGCACAAGTATAACAATTAAAAGAAAGGAAATTGATAAGAAAGTACATCACATTGCACATTACGAGTATGGCAGCAGACCGCACTCGGAAATGAGAGAAAAGGAGTTTCCTACACGTTGGGAGGCTGAGAAGTTTTGTGAGGAATGGAGAAAAGAACATTGGTATTTTGGCGGTGCAGCATGGGCAGAAAGCATAACAGAGCCGAGACCAATAACCGCTAATGATGTTCTCGCAGCCGCAGTAATCAAAAAGATTTTAAGATATTAAGGAGGGTTAAGTTATGGACATCACAATTTATGTATTAATCTTCTTAGTTGGCAGTCTTACAGGCTACAGACTGAGAGCAGCAAAAGACATGGAGGACGAGTAATATGAAAAAGAGAATTAAGATAGCTTTGGTAGCGGCAACGATAGTTGCCCTACCTCTTATGGGAGCCGGAATGCAGCAGAGCAAGAGCGAGGAGAAATCTTTGCTAGTAGACTTCATCGAGTATTGCAAGACATGTGAGAACCTTAGGCAAGTTGATCCTAACAAGGACTACACTCAAGCAACACTCCATGAGCTGAAGAATGCAGCACGTTTCTACGAGGAACAGGAGAACTTTGCCGACTGCACAGACTATCAGCAGCAAGCAAAGATAGACGAGATTATCGGCAGGACTTATGCCGCTAGAATGATTAACAATAACAAGTAACAAATTAAATTATAGGAGATAAGGATATGAAGACAACTAAGGCAGTTAGATTGAGTGACAATTTTGTAGGAGTTGAGATTAACACCATACAAGACGTAGTAAAGGCACAGGCAGCCGGACTCAAACTTGTAGACAAGGAAGGTTGGGAATATAGTATTTACACCATCGATGATGAAGAGACCGGAGAAGAGCGAGAGCCTACAGAACAGGAAATCTTCGAGCACATCACCAAAGACCTCTCAGAAGGCAAGGAAGTGTACGCATGTATGGAATTATCGTCTGATTGGGAAGTACAGGAACGAGCAAAGACAAATCTTAAAACCAACTTCTATGTTGGTCAACAGGTTTTCACCATGCGTGATAACAAGATAGCTGAGATGAAGATTTCTCGCATCATCCTTGAGAAGAATAAAGACAAGGAAGTCTGCAAGCTTTTGTTAGGTTATGATAGTACATACACCAAGGGTGTAGACGTATTCGCCACAAAAGAAGAACTTGTAGAAAGTCTGATGAAGGAGTAAGTTTAACCCGAGGGAGAGAAATCTCCCTCACAAACCATTTTGAGTATGACTAATTCTGTTGTTAAAAATCTGTTGGCTAAAAAGGATTGGAGCAGTATCATTTTCCGCTTTCCAACATCAAGCTATACTCTGTTCAATAGCGACACATACGAGATAGATAGTTTCTGTATATATATCCATGACGATATGTCCAGAGAGTACGAGGAAACGAAAGTCTTAGACATAGCAAGTCTGATTTCTATGGAGATTAAGAAGAAGAGTTTTGAGGATATTGTAGAGGAGATGTAAGCAATATGACGATAATCATAAAATTTTTCAAGGGAGCCATCTACGTTGACAAGTTCGGACGGAGATACAGGGCACGTACAACGTTCATCATCAAGCAGACCTCATTTACTGAGAGGTTCTTTCTGCCGAACGGAATGCAAGTAGACAAGAGCACTTGTCTTGAGAAGATAATCGAGAAGAGAAAATAGTTGTTGTTGTTATATATAGGGCGAATGCGGTATTCAAGCCGCTACAGATGGTTGCAACGTACCATCCGCCCACCAAAGTATTAATTTTAAAAGAAAGGATTTGATTATGAAGAAGTATGTAGTAGAAATCGTGGAGAAGGTAGTCTACAAGGTGGAGTGTTCCGCTGTTTCATCAGAATGCGCTGAAAGGTTCGCAAGAGACGTGTACGATAGCGGTGCTTTGGAAGGCGAAGGCGAGTTGGAAAGTGTTTCATTTGATGTAGAAGAGAAGGAGGGCGAGTAAGATGAAGAAACAGAAAGTATTTGTGTTGATTAAGCACGGAGCAGACAACCAAGACTATTCGGGCGTTAATGTTATCGGAGTTTACTCCACCAAGACCGCAGCCAAGGAGCGGATGGCAGAAGAGGAGGATAATATCCTAGGTTTCTACAAGGAGGAATATCCCGATAACTATGAAGTGTCGGAAGACAAGGACGAATCATCATGGAGCTGCTCATGCAAGGATAGTATTATGTTTGATGAGTTGTTAATAACAGAAAGTGAATTAGAGTAATATGAATAAGCAAGAATTTATCTTCGTCTTCCCTCAGTCGGGGGAGACGATAACAAAGAAAATGAATCCTTTGGCGGTGAAGGATGCAGCCGTGAAGTATCTGAAAATGCAGAACGAGGTAAGAGGAGACATCTGTATCATCAAGAACGCCCATGAAGATGTTGTGGCCATGGCCTACGTGAGCGACATGATGAAGGTTTCCTTCTTCACCGAGGATGAAAGTGTGAACGACATCAAACCGATAGGAGTAATCGAGGAAGGAGGGGAGAAATGAGCGAAATCATTTTCAAGGCAATACGAGTAAGAACAGGTACGTGGGTTGATTGTTCCCCTACTATCAGAAATAGCGAAGTTTTTTCTAGCCATAAAGAACTTGGCGTAATAAACTCATATTTGATAGACACCAATACCCTCTGCCAATTTACAGGTGCACGGGATTGTAACGGATTTCCTATCTATGAGCATGATTTGCTCAGACAATACGAGGATACAGGCAGCATATATGAAGTAGTTTGGAATCAAGGCAACACTAGTTTTAGTTTGGTCGATACAGAACACCCTGTTCTCTACCCAAATACTTTAGGGAGAATGTTGCGTAATAGGCAACTGAAAGTAGTTGGCAATAAATTCGACAAGAAAGGAGGTAAGCAATGAAAGCAAGACTAGCAAAGAAGATACTTCTCGGTTCAGAAAAGAAGAAACGATATTGGACGAAACGAGTGATTAAAGCTTCTTTTGGTTGGAAAGAAGACCACAGAGTTGTGAAAGCACTTCAAATTTATCATCGCAAGAGAAGAAGAAAGGAGGTTAAGCTATGAGTAAACAGGAATGGTTCGTGCTCTTTATCTTCTTATTCACGATACTGATGGCAATATTAGGTTGAGGATATGGAAAAGGCAAGAATCATAATCTACGATGATTGGGCGATACTCGATGAGACAGAGACCTTCTTCAAGGATAAATCCTATCTTATCGGCATCGCCAAATCTACCCTTCAGCAGACGCCAGATGCGGTAATCGCTGAAGTGTGGGTAAAGGACCGGCTGAAAATGAAGTTCCGCATCAATAGCAAGGGCAAGGTTCAGCAATGCAAGGTCAGTCAGCATCCAGGGTGGGGTGGTCGCAGAGAGCGAGCCGGAGCACCGAGCAAGGGCGCAGCTGCCCTCATCTACAGGGTTGTGACACATGTAAACGAAGAAACGTTGGAGTTTTGTGAATCGTTAGGTCGCAACAAAGGCGCATGGCTCAGACAGGCTATAGCCGAGAAACGAGAACGTGAAGACAAGGAAAAAGCAGGGCACTAGGCTCTGCTTTTTCTTTTAATAAGTCTATCTAATCTTCTTTGGAATTTATCTTTGACAACTTCCATTTCTGCCCTCATTTGGACTTCGAGGGATGAAAGGCGATTATTCGTACCATACTCACCATCGTAAAATGGTTCGTCTATATATGGAACCTTTACTTCTATGTATAGGATTGGTGGTAATTCCCACCACAAGAATTTTCTCGTTTCCACGTACAACAATCCTGTGATATTGGCAGTATAGTATCTACTATAACACCAAAGACGTTCCACCTTATACACTTTCTTACAGAGTAGTCTTCTCATGCTTACCTCGCTTTCTTCTTGACTTTGTGAATATAGTTAGAGTGAGATACATACTTGTATCACGGCTATGCCAAATGTAAATACGAAACCTATTGGACTGACGTATAGTTTCGAGCCTTTTGGGGAATCGAACATCATGCCATCCTCTTTTCATGAAGGACTTCCACCACTTCTTGTATTTTCTAATACTAGTCATACGCTACTCCTTTTTGTTCTTCAAAATAGAATACGATAGGCTTATTGAAAGAAGGAGTAAGCAGACCATAAGCGATACTCATACTTACTTGGAACTTTGCAGCACCTCTAAGCAAGCCTTCAGCCTGTTCTCTTATAGATTCACGGAATTGTTCGATATTCATATCCCGCTTTCTAAAGTTACAGGCTCGGCAAGAAGGCATGTAATTCTCCATACTATCCTCACCATGAGAAACGACATACTTACCTTCCTTATCACTCCAACGAGGGTAACCGCCACGATTCTTAGGAACGAAATGGTCTACTTGCATATCTTCAAGCTTTATTTCTTTTCCGCAGTATGCGCAATGGTGCCCGTACTTTTCCCACACCTTAATTCTATCTTCCTTTTTCATAACTAATGTTCTATTACTTCCAAATACTTCAACTTTGCGAATCGGTAAGAGTTATATGTTTCGCCAAGCGTTTTATACACTTTAGATGTAAAGTATAGAATGCAGCCAGTATAATCATTAAAACCTAAGATGATATACTTATCTTCAATATACCCTGCTACATATGCGCCAATGTCCTTACCTTTATAAAGAACTCGCTTACCTAGATGAGCATTATAAAAATCCTTGTTTGTCATACGCTACTTAAATTTAATGATAAAAAACTCAGTATCAAGCCATTTGTCGGGACATAAGCCTTTCTTAGGCTTTCCGATGGTGATACTTTCAATCTCTTTCTCAACAAAATAAGCAACACCAGATTTTAGTATATCACGCGGCCCTATTAGATACTGCATAAAGCAAATGTGAGTAAAATCGCTTTTTGTTTTTCCATTTTTTAGTTCTTTGCATAACGTGCTAAAACAAAAGAATTCTTTTGGCTTTACGAGAGATAGCCTTACTGCCCATTCTTTCTCAAGTTGCACATAAATCTCGGTCAATTCTCCCGATTCTATTTTGCTCATTGTACTTGAGAAAACTTGGAATTCTAAAACTTTCTTTTTCATACGCTATAGTTTTTATCAAAAAAACTTCTACCTTTCAGAATCACCACTCTTTTATGGCGTTCAGCTGCATCTTGCAACTTTCGGCGAAGTTCTTCCTGTGCCCAACTCAGTTTGGCATCAGTCAAATACTTATCCATTACCTTTGTCAGTCTGTCCATGTTTTAATATCCCCACTGTCTTGCTTTCAGATACGCCAATCTTTTACGTTCTTGAAGTTTAGCCATATCTTTAATATTACGAACTAGTTTTAGGGCTATTACTTGCGGTTCTGTTGAAGTTATACACTTGCCGTACTCAGTAAACCTACGTTTATTTATTATTGCCATAATACTACTTCTTTTTAAATTTCTTTTTCCACTCCTCGAAAGGCAAGATTTCCTTGCTTTTTCCATAAGTTATAAATTTTAACGGATAACTCTTTTTCTGAACTCAGCAAGCGTAGTAGGATATTTCGCTTTCGTCTTGTGATAATGCCTGTAGCGGTGTATCTTCCAAAAAGAATTTACGAAGTCCTTACATTTCTTGAAGGTGTAACAACAAGTACAATCCTTACATCTACCTGTAGAATGCGTCCAGCAGTATGCAAAAATAAGACGCTCTTTTATAAAACTTCCCATAAGCCTACAACTTTTCTAATTCTTCCTGTAAGTCATTAATTCTCCTCTCGATGTTGGCGATAACCATCGCTCTCAGTCCTTTGATAACATCCTTATCGAGAAGGAATTCTAAGTTAAGAATACGTCCGTGGTCACACCTTTCTTCAAGGTTAACTCTTAAATCCACAGAATGGCTATTTGCAAACTGCAAAAGTTCACTTTCACTATCGAGATTCTTCTTTAACTCAATGGCTTTCGTTAAATCTTCTTCTTTCATACGCTATTTATTATTTAGTTTCTGATAAATACCTTTAAGTTTCTCTCTTTGCCTTTCGATGCGCTCCTTTTTCTCCTTCTTTGTCAACTTCTTAATGACAGGATAATCTTTGACCGCATCAATGAGCATATTTCTTATATCCTCACAGAACACTTCTGTGTTGCTTATCCTAAGAGTTTTGATGTTCAAACTCAAAAGTTCCCTATCTCGCAAATCGTCTTTCTCTTGCTTTGCAGCATGAGACCAACCATCAACTTCGATAGCGACTTGTATCTTTGGCAGATATATATCAACGAAGTATATATGGTCGTTTACTATGATAGGATGCTGAATTTTTGCACTCTGTCTTATCTTCCGAGGTAATTTGCTAAGCAAATACCTCTCTGCTCTTGTTCGAGTAGCTATAAGCTTACTACGATTATTCTTAATCCATTCATTTAAGTTTTTATTCATAACTATTTTTATTTTCAATGTTAAAACCGCTAGGCTAAGAGCCTTCGGATTCTAGAATCCCCCTTATCGCACACGTATGCGATAGCACACAAAAATTATTTCCGCTGAGGCAATCACCCCCATCATCTGGTCACTTGATAATCTACATCAGTTAACCTAAGCAGCTTTCGGTGTAGTTACCGCCTTGCTCGCCTTCTGCTATCAAATCCTGCGATGTCGCCATGCGTCCTCTTGCGACTTGGGTTTAAAGTCAGCGTAGCCGAGTGGAGTTAACCGACAAACTAACATGACTGCCAAAAACTCGGGGAAAATAAAAATCCCCAAGTCGTGTGACGCCGACCTAGGGATTTCGTGATTTATATTGAACCTATTGAATACAGGTTGAATATCGAAGTCTTATATCAATCGTCACATTGACGAGTGCAAAAGTAAGAAAAGTATTTGAAACCGCCAAATTTCAACTTTTGCAAAATATAGTTAAAAAGTAATTAAAAATTTGTGTTATAAAAATGTTATCACTATCTTTGCACCCGAAAGATAAGTGGCTGATATAGACAGATTTGTGAGAAATTGGTTGTGACCCCAACGGAATCACT
>ERZ1031897.1-NODE-1-length-212729-cov-10.891378_pt1 | contig 212729 bp, 174 predicted proteins | sample MGYA00517881_ERZ1031897 | MGnify/ENA primary metagenome ERZ1031897 (study PRJEB33719, sample SAMN04261280) | wastewater metagenome | biome: rural village; feature: human; material: feces | host: Homo sapiens | place: El Salvador | collected 2013-01-07 ... | reverse complement strand
GCCGCAAACCCGCATAAACGCTGGATTTGCTAAGCATTTTTGTTTATTCAAACTCCCCGCAGAGAAACTTATTATCCCTGTGAAGGCTTGATTTTTAAAGCTTTTAATGGCGATTATTACACCTTTTATCACAATTATTTTATGTTTTCAAAAATTTAGGTATCATATGGGTATCACATATACAATTTTCTTCTTGTGAATATTATTACTCATTTTTATTTAAAACTTGAATGATATCTGAAGAAATATTTCCCTTATATCTCATTGATTTGTACTCTTTATCAAATACTTTGTTTTTAATATATAAATAATTCATAACATTTCTCATATTTGTACTTGATGCATTGTATGTCTCATCCCCAAGCGGGCTATTCCAAATTATATCCTGTACTTCTTCCAACAAAAACGGGCTATTCATATCTATATCAAAATAGTAAAAAATCGTTGCCAGTACCATTGATACTCCTGTATGAAATTTAACCGATCTCTTGTCTTCTCCTTTAAATATTGCACTCGAAAATGGATATTCTATAAATTCAGATAGTTTTATAATAAACATATTAAACTGATTAAATTTATTCTTAATCTGCTGAAGGTTGCTATTTTCTCCATCCTTATATGCATTTGCCTGCACTTCTAAATACTTATCCGCTATTTCCACACCATCTTTATACATGACATTTGGACCATCATTAATTATACTAAATATAATACATAACTCCTGATGGTTTCGCTGCTTATTCTTTCTATCAGTTGTAACATTATATATTTTTATCAGTTTTTTTGACACCATATCCTTATCTTGGTTTTCAATATTATGGTTAAGGAAATTTGTTATATATAAACTTGTTTTTGAGTAAAAAGTTGCCATTGAAATTTCATGTTTTTCCAAAGGTTTAGTATTGCGATTATATCTCTTAAAAAGTTCAATCTCCATATCATCATTGGAAAATGCTTCAAACTCAAGAACAGACAAATGACTGCTTAAAATTCTAAACTTTATTTCTTTACTCAACTGCGAAAATTTCTTATTCTTAAAATCCTCATTATCTTTCAATAGTTCAAGTTCAGTTAATGCAAATTTATCCTTTACAAATCTATATATAGCTGTCAATCTATGCTGACCATCCATAACATGCCTCAACTGTATTCCATTGCTACCAGTTCTTACAAGAAAAATTTCAGGAATTGGAATTCCCACAATGATTGATTCAATTATTGAACTTTCCTCTTTTGCTTTTGAACGATATTCCCTTTGATAATCTGGACTCAAAATAATACCTTGCAAAAATTCCAGTTCTTCCTCCTCATTTAATTCCTCACTAGCCCTCTTTAAGTATCTTTCACCTTTATCTATGAAATTCACCATATCCTGAATAGATATTAAAGGTCTTGTGTATTCAACATCTAATGGTAACTGCATTTTTTCTCTCCTTACATATGTTCTTTTATAAATTTTATTGTTCTCACCATATTATCCTTATCAGGATAAATATTCTCAAAAGTTATACCCAATTTAAATAACTCTTTTAAAATATTCTCTTTGCAATCTTTATCTATTATTGCAATCTTTGTATACTTTTCAAACATTCTATCAAGAGTATCCCTATGTTCGACCCTTAAAAAACAGCCTTTCTGAAAATGTATCCGTTCATTGCAATTTCCAACCCTAATAAAATATGATTTATCTGAATACTCTCTTTCCAAAGATGCCTTCATTTCATCATCAGAAAAATCTACCAATTTTCTTTCAGCTTTAACATTGTCACGATTATACGATAATGCATCCACAAAGTATACAATGGAATGATTATCGGTATATTCAAAATCTTCAACTGCAAAAAGTAACGAAATCAAATGTGCTTCTGTAAAGTCTAAATAATTGGTCGGTAAACCATAGTGCTGCCCATATGCTCTTAACTCTTCAGCATTCTTTTTTTCTGTTGTTTCATCATAATACAATATACGCTGCTTAAATGCAGATTCGTATTGTGATGAATGCAGTTGAAAACTATCATTATATATTCTATGTAGCGATGGTTCTAGTTTAAATTTGCAATCTTTCTGTCCTCTTGAGACATAGTTATTTTCATCAAAATTACTAATAAAATCAATATAACTGCTTACATTATCAACTAAAATTATATTATCTATTGGCACTTTTAATTCTCTTGACACGGTCTCTACTACATTATCCCTGTTCCATTTATCTATTTCATCAATTTTGTTTTTTAATTTACTATTTTCTCCAAAATTATACTTAATGCATACATCCTTATCCGTAATTTCAATTTCATCTGGTTCTATAATTTTTTCAAATAAAGCAAGAACTGCCCTTTTCCTTTGTTCTTTTTCCTCATTTTCAACTTCATCAGTTATTTCTTCAATAGATTGATTTATTTTTAGTTTTTGAAACACTTTAAAAACCAAATCGTTCTTTTCTTTATCACATATTTTTTCATTAATGTACTCGGCAATTTGTTGATCCGTTATCTGTATCAACTCTGTTAAATCAACATCTTTCACCGCTTCATTTTTAATAATCTCTTCAACATCATCCGTGTCATCTATAATTTTATATATTATTTTAAATAATTCTTCCAGTATCACAGGTAATTCCTCCAATAGTACTTCATTTTTATCTTTATCCACTCCTATCTAAACCTTATCTGCAAGTTCAGCTTAATAAACATCTCACCATTTTCCTCGTACAAACTCATATAATCATGCCTACTTGTAGATGCACGTTCAAGAATGGTATTATCCAGCAAATACTGCTCAAAGAAATTTCTGTTATAAATATGATAAGCAAGAATCTCTCCGTCTGCTTTTACAATGATATATCCACCATTTGCTTCATCCAATCCATCCCAAGGCTTTGCGGGTTTCATTCCCAAAGCACAGGAACATAAGAACTTTTTAAATTTATATGTGTACATCATAGCATCTCCATATCCCAACGGATCCCTATCTCCAAGCATGTCCACTAACTTATCACATTCCTTCACATCTTCAGTATAAAAATATAACAGCATATTGCCGATGATTTCCGGCATGCTACTGTCTACCATAATTAAATTTCTCTTAAATCCATCATGATTCATTCCACAATACTCAATGTTTCCACCATACTCGGCTATTTTGGACATTTTATCTTTAATCTTTGTTCTGGTATCTATAGCATTAATTTCATTCGCCTGAGCTGACGATATGCCAGTCACTTTATAAATAAAATTGGTCGTTAAACCTGCATTCAATAATGTAGGTGCATTTCCAATTTCTGATTTAATCGAAAAGCCAACATTTCTAATATAGTTTGTATGTATATCTTCAATTTGCATAGAAATATCGGTAGTATCAGTAGATGGAGCCTTTATCTTTGTTACCTTTATACCATTAGCAAATTTAGCCACATCTTCAAGCTCAAAACTTCCGCTATGTGTAGCAATTTCGCTTAACAGCCTATCTGCCTGATTTCCCATTTCTTTTCTATCAATTGACAATATTCTATTAGCGTGCATTTCTACATTTATTTGATTATCACCAATAATATAATCAATAATCTCGCCCCTTGTTTCCTCTCTCATTATCTTGAGAATTGGATAGTATACATCTTCAATTTTTTCTACTTTTTCATTTGCTGCATATACTCTTCCCTGACTGAGCAATTTCATAAATGCATATAATTCTGACCATTCGCCTTTATTTCCAGACATTTTTGAATCTTTAGTTGTCATTTTCCAACACCTTCCTTATTTCTTTTGCTATTTCTTCAATAACATTAACCGTTACACTGTTGCCAAGTTGTTTATACAAATGTGTATCTGCCAGTTCAAGCTTAAAATCATCTGGGAACCCTTGAAGTCTTGCCCATTCTCTTGGCGTCATCTTTCTTATTCCTTCTCTATTTACTTCTCCCTTTATATGAGTAATTGGAGTAAAATTTGTCAATCGCTTATCAACAATTAAATTTCTTTCTCTTCCCATTCCTCCACACACAATTGCTCCTGCTTTTCCGTCAAGATCTCTTATTTCATACCCAAAGCCGTTCCCTTTTGCTTCATGACGTGCTTTATGTCTCTTGAGTGTTTCAATATATACTGTTGAAAGATAATATTTTACACTAACTTCATGTTCTTCCATTATATCTCTTATGCATGTATTAGGATTTGTAGGTTCTGGGAAGTGAAATTCACTGCTGTCAATATTATTTCGGAATGCAACAATATATATTCTTTCTCTATTCTGCGGGACACCAAAATCCTTACTGTTCAGCACTTTGTCATACACTGTGTATCCAATCTGTTCAAAAGCTTTTTTTATAACCTTAAAAGTTCTTCCTCCGTCATGTATAGTAAGACCTTTTACATTTTCGCAAAAAATCACTTTGGGTTTATGAAATTCACATATTCTAACAACATCTTGAAACAAAGTTCCTCTACACATTCCCTTATAATCGTCATCAAAACCCATACGCTTTCCTGCAAGTGAAAATGCCTGGCACGGAAAACCCGCTAAACAAATATCGAAATCAGGAATTTCTTTTTCATCTATTTTCGTTATATCTCCAGCAATATCAAAGTTATCTTTATAGTTCATTCTATAAGTTTTCTGTGCAAATTCATCCCATTCACTCACAAAAACTGTATTTATTTCTTTTCCAAAAGCTCTGTCAAATCCTTTTCTAATTCCACCTATACCAGCAAATAAGTCTATAGATTTATACATGTGAAATCTCCTCTGTCTCAATATCGTAATCATTATATTTCTGTTCAAATATATTTTCTTCTATCACCTGTATACACTCATCGGTTTTCTTCATAATGTCTTTTCCCCAAAAGCGTATAACAGTCCAACCCAGAAATTGAAGTTGTTTATTTATATCATCATCATGCTGTTGATTTTTCGATATCTTTTCAATCCAAAAATCCGCATTCTTTCCTTTTTCCAACTGCGGTTTCAAAATTTCCCAGTCTTTTCCATGAAAAAATTCACTATCGCAAAATATAGCTATTTTATATTTTGTAAGAACAATATCTGGTTTTCCCGGTAATTCTGTGTAATTCTTCCGATACCTGTAACCACGTCTCCATAGTTCTTTTCGAAGTTTCAATTCAATAGAAGTATCCTTCGACTTAATATTTTTCATATTCTTATGGCGTTGTTCTTTAGTCAGTCTGTCCACTTTGCTCACTCCGATTCATCAGGAACAATTTCCAAAATATCTTCAATATCACACTGTAGTGCTACGCATATTTTAAGCAATATGTCTGTATTAACATTTTCATTCCTTCCAAGTTTTGCAATTGATGCATTACTTATTCCCGCTTTTTCTGCAAGATCTTTTTTCATCATATCTCTGTCTATCAACAGTTTCCATAACTTCTTATAACTAATCTTCATGTTTCCCTCCGAATAAAAACATATGTTCGTTTAGTATAATATCACATCATGATTGATAAATCAATGCCTTTTTTGAATTATTTGTGAGTTCTCACATTTTATTGTTCGTTTTGCTATTTGTGTTTAGGTAAGATCACCTTATCTTTCCAACCACCTTCCCCACACTCTCCAGAAACCTCTCCAGCAGATTAACTCCATCAATTACAAACTGCTTCATAAACTCATACGCCTTTTCCAGCAGTTCCTTTAATGTAGTATTTTCCTCTCTAAGCTTCTGGTTCTCATACATTACATCAATAAGCTTCTCCCTGACATCATCCGTTCCCCCCTGTCGGAACAGATCATATACGTTCTCCGCAATCTTTGTTTTCTCTATCAGTTCACTTTCCTTTGAAGAAAGCAATTCCAGATTATTCTTTTTATCCGTAATCATATCCTCATATTTTGCATATTCTGTTTCTGCTGCATTAATACTACTCCTGACTGTCTCCAGCCTGTCTTCATCAGCAGCTATAACATCCAGATTTCTGCTATGGCGTTGTTCCTGTGTAGCAATCTGATATGATATGCTTGCATTATTGCTTCTCAGTTTAGAATTTTTCTCCTGCTCTTCATTGTTCTGCTGCTTTATATCAGCAAGTTTCCTACTCTCCTGTGCTACCTTATATTCCGTCACAGACAAGTCATGGTTGCGACCTTTTTTCTTCTCTGCCAGCTGTTCCTTGAAATAACATTCAAATCCATAACTTGCCTCCGCTCTCAATTTATCTTGAAGAATCACAGATAATGTTTGTGGTGTAAATACATTTCTTTTTGATACTTTCTTAGATAAGCCACGCTTTGCTCCTTCCCATACTGGAATACCTACTACATGCATATGCGGACTAGCTTCATCAAAGTGTATGACTGCATTCGCAATTTTGAACTCTGGTAGTAACTTTTGCAGGCAGTCAAGAATATAATCGAATACCTCAGACATATCCTCTTTGTTTTCCCAATGTTCTTCCCAATATTTCTTATCCCCACATTGAAAAATAATCTCAACTGCCATATCCTGATTAAGACCTGCAACATGTTCAAAGTAATCCTTTATCTTTCTGTCTTCTCTTTTCTGTCTGCTGTTATATTCCTTTACCACATCATCAAATTCTCTGTGATATACCCGCTTAACATCCTGAAACAAATCCGTTGTTCCATAAATCAATCTTATATTTTCTGAACTGTAATCTACTGACTTATATTTACGCAGGTTATGCTTTGCAACTCCTGCAAGTGCTTTTTTACTTGTTATCGCACTCTTGCCATTACTTATATGAGCAGAGTATGATACATTTCCCATAGGCATTTGTCCTTTCTTATTCGTAATTTCTGTCGGAGAGGTGCGGTTATCATCTTGGCTCTGCCATAGATGATAACCCCCTAGCAGTTTCGTCATACTGACAAAACTGCGGGGGCTCTCCGAGGGTTTTGGCATCAGCCTTTTAAACCTCATCTGCACTTAAACACAATCTCATTCATCACGATTTCCTCTGCCATCGTTCTTGCCTGATTTCGCAAATGCAGCTGCTCCATAAATGTTTTCTTTTTATCTGTCATATGCTTTTTCAGCCAATTCTCTTCAATATTGTCTAATCGTTCATAAGCTTCTTCATTTACTGCTTCTGCCCGCTTTCTAAGCTGTCCTGTTCTTGCCATATGATGATACTCAGAAGTTTCATTTTCTTCCATATACCTAAGCCACAGCCGACCATATTTTCCAATATCCGCAAGATTGTATTCTGCTTCATCAACAGATAAAAGAGGATATAAAATCCCATCCACTTCTTTATACTCAACACCAAGTTCTTCAAATAATGTCATAGTCATTGTCCTTTCTTTTCAAGACCGCAACATCGCAAGGTCTATATATTTTGCAACCTTGCAATCTTCAAGATCGCAAAACCTGACACTTTGCAATGTTGCGATGTTAATTTTTATGCTCTCAAATTCCAGTACCAGTTATTATTGCAACGCTCAGCCTTTATCTTAAGTTCCTTCTTTGCTGTCTCAAGTGTTCTTTTCGATATTCCTTCCTGTGCTGCAAGCTCTATAATCTCTGTACTTAAAATTCTCTGTGTTCTTTCTGCCTGTTCCCTTAAAAACTGCTTTGCCATTTCAAGTTTACTTGCCTTTGGCACTATACTTCCAAGCACTTCATCAGCGGTAATTTCATAATCACCTAACCAATGAAATCCGTCCTCTGCCAGTTCAAATGCTTTGGGATGCCCAAATGCTGCAAGATTATTCTTTATCTGTATCATTGCCCTAAGGTTGCTCTGTCCTTCAATTCTGCCGACAAGCATTACACTCCTTGCCACAGCAAAGAAATCTATGGAGCCCATTCCCCGGTAAGCAGCCTTTGCTCCTGAACCTTTATTCATATGACCGATAAGAACAATGGCACAGCCTGTTCTTTCAGCAATACTTCCAAGCTTCTTCGTCATTTCTCTGGCTTCATTTGCCCGGTTCATATCAGTATCACCGCCAAGATAAGCCTGTATCGGATCAAAAATGCACAACTTCGCATTTTCTTTTTTTATGGCTTCCTCTATCCTGTCATCCGTCATACTGACACTCTTATCAGACTCATCTATGATTGATATTCTCCTGCAGTCTGCATTTGCTGCTTCCAGCCTCGGCTTGACTGTATCTGCAAGTCCGTCTTCTGCCGTCTGATATATTACATTTACAGGCTCAGTAATATTCATATTTTCATCTATACATTCTCCCCTTGATAGCTTTGCCGCAATATTTAGTATCAGCGTAGATTTTCCATCACCTGGATCTCCCTGCACTATTGACAACTTTCCATAAGGGATAAATGGATACCACAACCATTTAATCTGCTGTGATTCAACCTCGGAAAGGTGTATCATTTTTAATTCTGTATTTGTTTCCACTGTCTGCCTCACTTTCGTAAATAATCATTGTCTCAAAAGTGGGCTGCTGTTATACTTTAATTGGTGTTTTGGTAACAGAAGCCCGCTTTTGTTATCTGCCGTGGCTTTCCCGATTGCCGTCAGGAAAGCCACTATTTCTGCCAAAGATATTTTGCACCATCCAGCATATCTACAACCGCTTTTATCATAGCAAGATAGTCATGCTGCAGTTCTTCAATATCTGTATAAGCTTCACCATCAACCGGTGATTCTTTTTCTTTTATCTGTCCTGTTTCAATGATTTCATCATATATTTTGTGAATATCTGCCTGCATCTTCTCAAGCGTCTGCACCAGCATATATACTGTTTCTTTCTTGCCTACAACACAAATTCGACCATAGATACAACATCTTGTAAAAAATGTTTTCTTCATCATACCACTTGCCTTGATTCTTGCTTCAATTTCACGCCTTTCATAGTCTGATATGCGAAAACTGATTGTCGGATTCTTATGAACTCCACTCACTGAACATCACCTCCATTCCCTGTACCCGGCACAAATTCTTCATTAAGCTTATCAGCCATCTCAATCTGCTCTGTTGGAAACATATGTGCATAATGAAATGTGATTGTCTGGCTCTCATGTCCAACCCTGTTTCCAATGGCTACAGCTGAAAAACCCAGGCGGATAAGTAAAGAAATGTGCGAATGCCTGAGATCATGAATTCTTATTCTCTTTACTCCTGCCGCTTTAGCTCCTCTGCTCATCTCATGATGCAGATATGACTTCGTAATCTGAAATATTCTGTCATCTCTTCCATATCCATACAGCATTCCGATAAACTGTCTTAACTCTTCTACCAGAAAATCAGGAATTACAACGTCCCTTCTGCTCTTTTCCGTCTTAGGATCTGTGATGATATCTTCGCCATTGATATACTGATAAGACTTTGTGATATGAAGTTTCTTATTCTCAAAATCAATATCTGCAGGTGTCAGAGCAAGCAGTTCACCTTCCCTTATTCCGCACCAGTAAAGAATCTGGAACGCATAATAAGATATTGGCTTGTCTTTTACACATTCTATGAACTTGAGATATTCTTCTTTTGTCCAGAAATCCATCTCATCAGCTTTACCTTTACCAATCGTTCCAGCCTTTTTTACAGGATTTTCTCTCAGATTGTAAAAGCGTACCGCATGATTAAATATGGCTGACAGCTCTGACTGCATTGTTTTCAGATAAGTCGGCTTATAGGGCTTACCGTCTGCCTGTTTCTTCTTGATCATCTCATTCTGCCATTTGATAATATCCGCAGGACTGATTTCATTCATCTTCTTGTCCTTGAAATATGGAATCAGCTTCTTCTGAAAAATGACATCCTTTGTACGCCACGTGTTAAGCTTCAGTTTAGGCTTTAAATCTTCCTCATACAGCTTGTAGAAATCTTCAAACCTCATATCCAGATTTGTTGCCTGCTGGAGCAGAAACTTCTGCTCGTATTCCAATGCCTCCTTTCTCGTCCGAAAGCCACGCTTTAGCTTTCTTTTGTTTTTACCTGTCCAATCGTTGTAGTGGAAGGAGACATACCATGTCCCCCTCGCCTCATCCTTGTATGCTGCCATACAACTACTCCTTTCCCTTATGCTGTCTTATCACATAAGTCATATACTTTACTGTCAAGATACTTACGGCTGACTCTGCCGGCTCTGACATAGAAGCCTTTAGAAGATAATTCCCTGTTAGCTTCTCTTATTACTTTGTATGCATAAGATACCGATACATCAAGCATCTCAGCAACCTCTTTTGCTGTGTAATATAACTTTTCCATGGTGCATTCACCTCCTCTCCCCGGCAATTACCGGTATGTATCAAGCACTTGTATTGGCAGCTACAACTTATATATAACTCGTTGCAACTATTGTATTTGCTTGTCTTAAATTTTGAAAGGGACAAACCCGACCCTTTTTCTCAGATAAGGGTACAATAGCGGTTTTTTTACAAATATTGCAGCCCCCCTGTCTCTTGATTACATCACTCATTCTAATTCAAAGCCTAGATTTGCAGAATATTCTCTCACGGACTTTTTTCGTCAAAACATATTCTCTGGTGGACTTTTTATCTTTAAGTATGCGTTAAGTCTAACCTTGACCAATAAAGGGACTATACCAACACTCTTGAATTTGCTAGGTAACATTGTGGCAATACCGACACATTGTGTGTTAAAAACTTTCTGTGCGATTAATTCTATAACCAACCCACAAATTACGGAAGTGACACCGCTGGTGTATTTTCACTAATTTGCACCAGTTTTTGGTGCTTCATATAATTGGGATAATTTTTGAAAATAAAAAGAAATGTGATAATAGATAATACCTATGACACTTCTGTTTAGTACTCATTAATATCTATGGTACTGTCAAAACAGGTATCATATAGGTATCACGACAAAAGAAAAAGCCCCATAAATGGCTTGTTTTCGCCATTTATGAAGCTCTGTTTACTATTCAAACTCAATAGTTCCCGGTGGCTTACTGGTCAAATCATAGAATACTCTATTGACTCCCTTTACCTCATTTATAATTCTGCTCATCACTGTCTGAAGCACCTCAAATGGTATCTCGGCTGCTTCGGCTGTCATGAAGTCCACGGTGCGGACTGCACGGACTGCAACGGCATAATCATATGTTCTCTCGTCACCCATGACACCTACTGAACGCATGTTGGTGAGAGCTGCAAAGTACTGGTTTGGCATCCATGCCGGATCCTCACCGTTGGCCTCTTTGTACTCTTTTGCTGCCTTTTCCACTTCGCTTCTGTAAATCCAGTCTGCATCCTGGACGATGCGTACCTTTTCGGCTGTGACTTCGCCGATGATACGGATTCCAAGGCCTGGACCTGGGAATGGCTGACGGAATACGAGATAGTCAGGTAATCCAAGCTCCAGTCCGACCTTGCGGACCTCATCCTTGAAGAGGTTTCTGAGTGGCTCCACGATGTCTTTGAAATCGACATGCTCCGGGAGACCTCCTACGTTGTGGTGTGATTTGATGACTGCGGATTCTCCGCCGAGTCCACTCTCCACTACGTCCGGATAGATGGTTCCCTGTGCAAGGAAATCAACCTTTCCGATTTTCTTGGCTTCTTCCTCAAATACACGGATGAATTCCTCACCGATGATTTTACGCTTGCGCTCAGGCTCTGTGACGCCTGCAAGCTTGCTGTAGTAGCGCTCCTGTGCGTTGACGCGGACAAAGTTAATGTCGAACGAACCGCCTTTGCCGAATACGCCCTCTACCTCATCGCCCTCGTTCTTGCGGAGAAGTCCGTGGTCTACGAATACGCAGGTGAGCTGCTTGCCGATTGCCTTGGCAAGGAGTGCTGCGAGCACTGATGAGTCTACTCCACCCGAAAGTGCAAGGAGCACTTTGCCGTCACCGACCTTCTCTCTGATTTCTTCGATTGTGTTTTTGACGAATGAATCCATCTTCCATGTGCCTGCACATCCACATACGCCACGGACGAAATTGTAAATCATCTGTGTTCCGTTCTTGGTGTGAAGTACCTCCGGATGGAACTGTACTGCATATAATTTCTTCTCAACATTCTGTGTTGCGGCTATTGGACAGTCTGCAGTGTGCGCAACTACCTCAAAGCCCGGTGCAGCCTCTGCAATTCTGTCGAAATGACTCATCCAACATACTGATTCTGATGGCAGATCCTTGAACATCACACCGTTTGCAGAATATGTGATTTCTGTCTTTCCATACTCTCCAACCTCCGGTGTGATTACCTTTCCGCCTAATTTATGCATCATAAGCTGTGCACCGTAGCAGATGCCAAGCACCGGTATTCCCAGCTCAAACAGCTCTTTCCGGTATGATGGTGAATCCTCTTCATAACAGCTGTTTGGACCTCCTGTAAGGATGATGCCCTTTGGATTCATTTCTTTGATTTTCTCAATGTCTATTTTGTATGAGTAAATCTCACAGTACACGTTGCACTCGCGGACACGGCGCGCAACAAGCTGATTGTACTGACCACCAAAGTCTATGACTATGACCTTTTCCTGATCCATGTTTTCCTCCTAATTGTTTATTCGCTATGCTGCTGTTTTACAATCTTTGAAACGTCACGTAATTGCTGTTTACCACAATGTGGTGTAAACAATAACAAAAACATAACATATGTTATCTGCTGCCATCTCATTGATTACGTAAAAGCAACATGTTTTCTTATGTCATTATAGATTACGGAGTGCTTATCTGCAAGCGATTTTGTTAAATTTATGTTTTGATTTTATGTGCAATTACGTTATAATGAATTATAAACACTTTTATAGGCTGGGAGGTTTCATCATGAGTTTTAAAATAATCACTATAAGCCGCGAGTTTGGCAGTGGCGGTCGCTTTATCGGCGAGCAGATTGCTCAAAAATGCGGCATTGAGTTTTACGATAAAAAAATAATTGAGCATGTGGCAAAGGAGCTCGGTATCTCTGAGCAGATTGTTGCAAACCAGGGCGAATATGCACCTGCCGGAAGTATTTTTTCATATGCATTTGTGGGGCGCGACATCACAGGAGTTTCTCTTTCCGACCAGATTTTCAATATCCAGCAGAAGCTCATCAAGGATATTGCGCAAAAAGAGCCATGCGTCATTGTGGGGCGTTGCGCAGACTATATTCTTTCTGACAGGGATGATGTGATGAATGTTTTTATAGAGGCAAACAAGCCTGAGAAAGCTGCAAGAATAAAAAAGCTCTACCATAAGAGCGATGACGAGGTCAAAAAGCTGCTTAAGGATGTTGATAAGAAGCGCTCAGTAAATTACCGCTACTTCACCGACAAGGAGTGGGGCAGCAGGAAAAATTATGACCTGGTGCTAAACAGCTCTGTGCTTGGATACGATAAATGTATTGAGCTCATCTCAGCTGCATACGCTTAATATAAACAGATTTACAAGCTGTGTGTAATATTAAAAATACTCCTGCATAAACTGTAACAACAGAATATGCAGGAGTATTTTTTGAAATCATATATTGAGACAAGGGCGGTCGAAATCGCCAACTACATAGTTGAAAACAACGCCACTGTGCGCCAGGCCGCAAAGCAGTTTGGCATCAGCAAATCCACTGTGCACAAGGATATCACGGATGCTGACAGGCTGCTTCGCATAGATCCGGAGCTTGCCGCAAAAGCGCGTCACATTCTCGATATCAACAAGTCAGAGCGCCATATCCGCGGTGGACTTGCCACCAGGGAGAAGTATCTGCATCTGCCTCATGTGCATGCCGGCTGAGCGCATGAAGGCTTCTATCCCGGCATTAACAGGTGCGCGGCTTGCCGTACAGCCGATTATCTCCGGATATTTTCATATTCCGTGTGTTTACGGTGTCACATGACTTGTGAGCACGCCGTACAGCCACTTGCCCTCATCACTTAGATCATCATAGGTGAAGCCGCTTGTCTTATCGCAGGCAGGGGTTAGAAGCGCTGATTTTTCGTCCTTATTTGACAGATTCCAGCACACATAGCTGATGCCGTAGCTGTCGAGCAGGCTGATCCAGTTGTTTGCGGAATCTATGTCCACCTGACCATTTCCGTCGGCGCTACAGATGCCAAACTCCGATACAAATATCGGAAGTCCGGCGTCTGCCGCCGATTTTAGCTTGTTCTGCAGGTCCTCCTTGTGGGTTGCGGCATAAAAATGCAGTGTGTACATGATATTGTCATAGCCTGTGACAGGGTCCTTGACTGCCTCATCCACATTCTGGCTCCAGTTAGGTGTGCCTATCAGTATGACTGCATCCCTGTCGTAGCTTCTGATTGACGGAATGACCTCGCTGGCGTAAAACTTCACATCTCCCCAGGTCGCACCGTTGCACGGCTCATTACAAATCTCGTAAATCACGTTGTTGTATGAGGCATACTGCTGTGCCATTTTGGCAAAAAATGTCTTTGCCACATCACTGTAGCGGTTTGGATTGCCCTCGTTTAGCACATGCCAGTCGATGATAACATACATGTCGTTGTTTAGTGCGTACTGCACGCCATTTTGCACAAGTGTCTCAAGCTGCTGCCTGTCACCATCTGTGCAGTAGCCACCGCTTTCGTAGGTATACATGGCGAGCCTCACCACATTTGCTCCCCAGCTTTTCAGCGTGGCAAAGCAATCATTGGTCACATACTGTGGATACCACGCAAGACCGTGTGTGCTGACTCCGCGAAGCTGCACCTCGTTGTTATTTTGATCAACGAGCTTGCTGCCCTCCACATGCAACTTACCGTTTACTGACGGACAGGCAAGAACTGAGCTCTCCTGTCCGTTTTCTGTGGTGAGATGCTCTGTGTCAGCCACATTCTGATTTTCCGTACTGTTTTCTGTACTGCTTTGCCTACTGTCCTCAGTATTATTTTCTGCAGAATTCACCGACTCAGTGGCTTTCTCATCCGTCTGTGATTCTGTCTCTTTGTTGCCCTTGTTACCGCATCCTGTAAAAATCCCAAGCACCAGCATTGCAGCCAATACCAATGCTATATATTTCTTCATATTGCTATACTGTCTGACTGATTACTGAATGGATGTAACCTTGTAGTCCTCAGCCTCTACAGTCTCCTTTAATTTCTCATCTGAGATGTCAGAGCTTAATGTCACTACTGCAGTTCCGCTCTCATGGCTTACTGCTGCCTCACTTACTGCATCAAGTGCCTCGAGTGCCTTCTTTACTCTTGCCTCACAGTGGCAGCACATCATTCCTTCGATATTCATTGTCTTTGTCATTGATTTTTCCTCACTTTCATTTGATTTATCTGCTTTGTCTTTTCTATCTGGTTTTGCTTTTCTGTCATGCTTAGGATCATACACCCTGCATAGATTCAGCCGCAGGGCATTGGTAACAACGCAGAAGCTCGACAGGCTCATCGCCGCCGCTCCAAACATTGGATTGAGCTTCCATTCTAATAAAGGATACCACAAACCGGCCGCAAGTGGAATACCTATTACATTATAGAAAAATGCCCAGAACAGATTTTCGTGTATATTTGTCAATGTAGCACGGCTCAACCGCACTGCTGCCGGTACATCTATCAGGCGGCTTTTCATCAGGACAACATCCGCGGCATCTATTGCCACATCGCTTCCCGCGCCGATTGCAATTCCCATATCTGCACGTGTGAGCGCCGGCGCATCATTGATTCCGTCACCAACCATGGCTACCCTGCCCTGCTTCTTTAGCTTTCTTATGACAGCCTCCTTGCCATCCGGAAGCACCCCTGCGATAACTTCGTCCACTCCCGCCTGCTTTCCGATGGCACCTGCAGTCTGCTCGTTGTCACCGGTGAGCATAACAACTCTGATTCCCATATTTTTAAGCTGTCTGACAGCTTCCGGACTGTCCTCCTTTATTGTATCTGCAACGGCTATGATACCGCAAAGCCTGTCATCTGCGGCAAAGAACAGAGGAGTTTTTCCTTCCTTTGAAAATTTGACAGCTTTCGCGCGCATATCATCTGACACTTTTACAAATTTGCTGACAAAAGCAAGATTTCCTGCTTTTATCATTTTGCCTGCAAGTATTGCAGTCAGACCATTTCCTACAACAGCGCTAAAATCCGTCACCTCTGCGACAGCGATTTCATCAGTTTTAGCGCGCTCCATAATGGCTTTTGCAAGCGGATGCTCACTCTTTGCCTCGACTGATGCGGCTATTGCAATAAGCGCTCCGGCATGATTGCCGGTTCCCTCAAAAAATGTCTCATCCGGCACGATATCCGTCACCTTCGGCTCACCGCTTGTTATGGTGCCTGTCTTATCAAGAGCCACAATCTGTGTGCGGCCTGTTGCCTCAAGGCTTGCCGCTGTCTTGAAAAGTATACCGCTCTTTGCGCCCTTGCCATTTCCTACCATTATCGCAACAGGAGTTGCCAGTCCAAGTGCACACGGACAGCTTATCACGAGTACCGAAATGCCTCTGGCAAGCGCAAAGCCCACGGTCTCACCGGCTATAAGCCATGCTATTATTGTAATGATTGCAATTGTAATAACCGCCGGCACAAATACTCCCGATACCCTGTCAGCGATTTTTGCAATAGGTGCCTTTGTCGCTGCGGCATCAGAAACCATCTGTATAATCTGTGAGAGTGTGGTGTCTTCGCCTACTCTGGTTGCGCGGCATTTTATAAAGCCTGACTGGTTCACTGTGGCAGCGCTTACTGCATCTTTCGGCTGCTTATCCACAGGAATGCTCTCTCCTGTGAGTGCCGATTCGTTGACAGCGGTTGTTCCATCTATTATTTCACCGTCCACAGGGATATTTTCCCCCGGTCTGACCACGAAAATATCGCCCTTTTTCACTGCATCCACAGAGATTTCCTGCTCCACGCCATCCCTTACAACAGTTGCTGTCTTTGGGGCAAGCTGCATCAGGCTCTTTAAAGCGTCTGTTGTTTTGCCCTTTGAGTGCGCTTCAAGCATTTTTCCGACAGTAATCAGTGCCAAAATCATGGCTGCGGATTCAAAATAAAACTCATGCATATATGACATGACCGCATCCATATCTCCATTCACCTGCGCAGCTGTCATGGCAAAAAGTGCATACACGCTGTATACAAACGATGCCGCAGAGCCAAGCGCAACAAGCGTATCCATGTTGGGAGCGCCGTGAATCAATCCCTTAAAGCCACTGATAAAAAACTTCTGGTTTATGACCATTACCGCCACTGTAAGCAGAAGCTGCAAAAGCCCCATAGCCACATGGTTTCCATTGAAAAACTTAGGCAACGGCCAGCCCCACATCATATGTCCCATGGAAAAATACATGAGAACAACTAAGAATATGAGCGATGCTATAAGCCTGTTGCGTAGCTTCGGTGTCTCCCTGTCTACAAGCGCATCCTGCGCTGCCTTTAGCTGCTCTAAGCTGTTATTCGCTTTGTCATTTTCTGATTCTGTTGCTGTGCCTTTGGGACTCGCTCCATAGCCCGCCTGCTCTACTGCCTCCACTATCTGCGCATCTGTCGCGCTTCCCTCGACTCCCATCGAGTTGGTCAAAAGGCTGACAGAGCAGCTCGTCACACCATCAACCTTAGAGACAGCCTTTTCCACTCTGGCAGAGCATGCCGCACAGCTCATTCCTGTAACTGTATATTGCTTCATACGGTCTGTATTTCCTTCTTTCTACTATTCGAATCTAACTATTCAGAAGCCTTTTCTAAAATCTCTCAATTCCTGTCACCTTGAAATCCAGTCTTTCGATGGCAAATGTGATTTCCTCATCGCTTAGCTCTCTGGTTGCCTCAACATGTGCCACTCCATGCTTTAAATCCACATCTGCCGATACTCCGCTCATCTTCTGAAGCGAGCGTGTGACTGAGTTCTTGCAGTTCATGCAGTGCATTCCGTCTATGTGCACATCTGCTCTCGTGACTATCTCTCCTGTAAGCTGTACTGTGGCTTCCTCGTCCTCCTTCATGGCTCCACCGCCACAGCAGGCGCCCTCGCCCTTTGAATGCTTAATAGTCTCCTTTAAGCCCACAATCACCAGTGCGGCAATTATTGCTATTATTAATATTGTGATTATTGTACTCATTTTTATACCTGCCTTCTTATAATACTACTTCATAAGCTTCTGCAGTGTGTTCAAAAGCTCATCTATTGTCTCATCCTTGCCGGCTCTTATGTCATCTGCCACACACGTCTTTATATGATTGGCCAAAAGGACTTTATTGAAGCTGTTGAGCGCAGCATTTGCGGCCGCCACCTGTGTGATGATGTCAGGGCAGTAGCAATCCTCATCCAGCATACGCTTGATTCCACGGATCTGCCCCTCTATACGGCTAAGTCTGTTGATGAGATCCTTATATTCCTTCTCTGACCGCTCTTTTTTGCGGTTGCAGCAACAGCATTTGGTTTCTTTTTCTGTCATGGGTGCCTCCCTTCTTTCTTCATTCCACATTTGTTGTATATGTCTAACCATACCCCTTATGGGTATCTGTCTTCAAGAGCATTATATACCCCAGTGGGGTATATTGCAAGGGCAGATTTCCTTATTGAGAAATTTTCATGTTATACCATACTTTTATAATAAAAGCATGCAAGCTGTGTCCTGTCCCTCAGCTGCAGCTTTTCAAGTATGACACTGATATAGTTTCGTACGGTTCCCTCACTCAGATACAGCTCATCCGCTATTTCCTTGTTGTTTAGTCCTTCTGCAACCAGCTCTATGATTGAAAGCTCCTTGCCGCTTATATCATAGCTCTTCATTGCGTCAATGAACCTGGCCTGACCGGTGCCTGATGAAGCTTTACCATCAGCTTTGAACAGGTGTGGTATCCTGTCCATTATCTGTGTTCCAAACACTGTCTGTCCGTTGTTTACAGCTCTAAGTGCCGGGGCAATACTCTCAAAGGCCTGTTTTAGTATATAGCCCTTCGCACCCAGCGAGATTGCTTTTACTATGTATTCATCATCCGAAAATGTGGTCAGAAGAAGTATTTTGGCATCGGGATATTTTCCGAGTATTTTTTCTGCTGCTTCAAGACCTGTCATGCCCTGCATCCTTATATCCATGAGCATCACATCGGGCATATGCTCCTCGTACAGCTTTACCGCCTGCTGCCCACTGTCTCCAACCGCAGACACCTCTATGTCATCCTGTGCGCTCAGTATTGTATTTAACGAAAGTGATACGAGATTATCATCATCTATTATTACTATTTTCATGTCCTGTTCCTTTCTTTTTCAAGCCTTGATTTTTATGTATATCCTCACTTCTTCATGAGCGTCACAAATATCATGAAACCATCGTCTGCCTTTATACGCATGGTTCCTCCTATCGCTGCAACACGCTCCTTTATATTTTTTATGCCTATTCCATCTCCTGTTTCTCCCGAAAGCCTTCTTTCGTCAGCCGATGTGCCGTTGTCCATTATCTCAAGCTGGTAAAAGGCGGGATGCTCTCTGACTATTATCCTGATTTCATCGCCGTTACTGTGCTTAACTGCGTTGTTTACCGCTTCCTTTGCAATTGCAATAAAGGCATACTTGACATCTCTGGGCACATCATCCTCACAGTCGTATTCGAGTGAAAATGCAAATGCACTGTCTGTAGGCTTAAGCTTCGCAAGCGCCTGACGCAAATCGACCGATTCATCGTACAAATCATGAACGCTTTTTCTCATGCTGTCCATTGCCGTATCGAGTGTACTCTTAAGGTCTGCGATAGGCGCTTTAAGCCTTTCATCGGTATTTATCACACCGATTGCTCCCACCTGCAAAATAGAGCGCGTAATCATGTGCCCCACGTTGTCGTGTATCTCCCTTGCGATACGGTTTCTCTCCTTTAGCGTGGCATTGTATATCTGCGCATTCTGCTTCTCGATAAGCTGGTGATTCATCTGCTCCATAAGCATGTCGTGCTCCATGGACGCATCTCTCATGCTGTGCAGCTTCATCTGATACCCCAAAAGCAGCTCTGTGAAATACGAAAGCATTACCGCAAAAGCCATGAGAAGTACAACCTCCATGATATAAAAAATCCCGGGTGCTATATGTTTTATCTTTAAAATACAGTCCACCGATACAGCTATCCCCACTAAGGCTGCAGCCATCCTCGACGCCGTGTATTTTTTCTTCCTGAATACCATCGCTGCATACGGCAGCATAAAAAATGATGGTGCAAAAAATACTCCGGACAGAATATAAACCGCCAGAATCAAATCAAAAGCCCGGTCTGCCGTTTTGCTCTCGTTAGCAGGACTCATCTGCGGCACATCCTGCATGTCTATAAATGTGCACACGATTATTCCTGTAAGTATGCACGCTATCATGACGTAATCGATCTGAAGGGATACCACCATAAGCATCACGCATGATAGAACTATTAAAAACTGACTACATATCTTATACATCAAAAACCTCCATTTCCGTAAAATAAGCTTACAACAAATTCCATCAAACGTCACTATGACAAATGTCATTTTTTACATAACCATGCCTCATCCAATCATAAATACGAATATGACATTTGACACTTACTTTCCGGCACGCCATATAGTAATCTGTTATTGAGCCAAATATCAGGCTTGCAACTGAAAATACAACATTATGGAGGCAATTTAATGGATACAACCAAAAATGCGATAGAAGTAACCAACCTTGTAAAACGCTACAAGGAGCTTGTGGCACTCGACCATTTCAATCTGACCGTTAAAACAGGCGAGATTTTCGGACTGCTCGGTCCAAACGGTTCCGGAAAGACCACAACTATAAACTGCATACTCTCCCTGCTCACATACGACAAGGGCGATATAAAGGTATTCGGGCAAAAAATGCGCTCAAACAGCTACGATATCAAACGCGAAATCGGCGTGGTCATGCAGAATGTGGCCGTGTACGACGAGCTGACTGTATATGAAAATATCGACTATTTCTGCGGTCTTTACGTGAGTGACAAAAAGCTCCGCGAAAAATATGTAAAGGAAGCAATGGATTTCGTAGACATAGCGGATTACAGCAAATTTCTGCCAAAGAAGCTCTCAGGCGGACTTTTGAGACGACTCAACATCGCATGCGGCATAGCACACAAGCCAAAGCTCATCTTCTTCGATGAACCAACCGTGGCTGTCGATCCTCAAAGCAGAAACAAGATTCTGGAGGGCATCAAAAAACTAAACCGTGATGGTGCGACAATCATCTACACCTCACACTACATGGAGGAGGTTGAGCAGCTCTGTGACCGAATACTCATCATGGACAAGGGCAAGGCTCTCGCGCTCGGCACAAAGGATGAGCTAAAGCGCATGATCAAAAATACAGAGACAATAAACGTAGAAATTGCAGACCTGTCAGAAGCACAGCTTGACTCATTAAAGCAGCTGCACAATGCATATCAGGTCAGCTTTGAAAACGGACAGCTTCGGATTTATTTCAGTGGCGGACGCCACAATATAATCCATGTGCTTGATTATCTAGAGCAGAACAATCTGTCCTTCGGTCAGGTGTACACACAGCTTCCGACTCTTAACGACGTATTCTTAGAGATTACAGGAAAGGAGCTAAGGGATTAATGAATGGTCTAAAATTATTTTTTCACAACTCAAAATACACCATGCTAAGCATGTTCCGCCTGAAAGTCACGCTGTTCTGGACACTTGCATTTCCACTGCTGCTCGCCACCTTTATGTATATGGCATTCGGAAATCTGTTTGAAAAGGATGAAATGTTTAAGACAATAAATGTAGCAGTGGTTGAATCTGAAAATGATGATACTCTGATGAGCGTGCTTGAGTCTCTCGATGTAAACCATACTGATTCAGCCAGTAAATCCGACGACAAGGCCGACAGTTCAAATTCATTTTCAGACCTCATAAACATGAAGCTAATGGATAGCTCAGCAGCCATAAAAGCTCTAAATGACAAAAAAGTGACCGGCATTATTTACACAGAGGATGCTTCACTTGTAGTGGATGAAAACTCATACAATGCCACAATACTTGAATGCATCCTGACACAGTACAAACAGCAAAAAAACGTATTTGCAAACATAGCAAAGACAAATCCTGCTGCACTTGAGACTGCAATTGCCGGACTATCTGACACCACATCAGAGTATAAAGAGATTTCTCTTTCATCGGGAAATCAGGATGAATACACCAATTACTTTTACGCTGTATTTGCGATGAGCTGCCTGTTCGCCTCATTTTCAGCCGTAAGCTCCACCTGCAGGCTGTTAGCTGATACAAGCCCTCTCGGCATGCGAAAAAGCCTCGTGCCGGCATGCAAAAACACCCTTATCTTTTCAGAGTATATCTCACTCTTAAGCATCCATTTTGCTGTTGAGCTCATAGCACTTGCCTACATGACGCTTCTTGGCGTGGATTTTGGAAATAAATATCCGGCAATCATCCTGACACTGTTTTTCGGCTGCATGATCGGACTTTCAATCGGAGTGATAATCGGTGCCATTCCTAAGCTCACAGAGGGCAGCAAAATCGGTATCTCTGTCGGAATCGGCATGGTACTTTCCGTGCTTGCGGATTTATGTGCCAACGGTATAAAGGATATGGTCGAGCACAAGCTTCCGATTGCCAACCGCCTCAACCCAGCCTGTCTCATATCCGACTGCTTTTACTCGCTCAACGTATATGACAGCTACGACAGATTTTTCAGAAATATATCAATCATGGCAGTAGAATCAGTGATTCTTTTAATCATTGCCTTTGTACTGCTTCGGAGGGAAAAATATGCAAGTATTTAAATCATATTTCAAAATACTCAACAGACATATGGGCCAGATGATTATGTACCTGTCCATATTCATAGGTGTCATGGTCGTTCTCACTGCGACACGCACAAACAAAGCTGAAGGTGATTATGAAGCCACCAAGCCCAAATTTGCGGTGTTTGACTATGACAAATCATCAGAAAGCAAAGCTCTGACAGCCTATCTTAAAAAGACATGCACACAAAAAAATATTAAAAATGACAAAAAGGAAACTATGCAGGATGAGCTGTTTGCCAGAAACGTAAACTGTGTTCTCATCATAAAAGAAGGCTTCAAGCTTGATGTTGTGACCATACCGGGTACGCAGGCAGCGACCACCTTTGAGTCTGCCATAAACAGCTTTACGAAAACGTACAATACCTACATTGCTTCCGGCTACTCTGAAGCTGATGCTCTGGCCGCAGTAAATACCTCGCTAAGCCAGAAGGCTTCTGTCTCACTGCTCAGTGGCAAAAGTGTCACCTCGCACTCAGGGATATACTACTGCTTCAGTTATCTGGGATGGGTGCTCCTTGTCATGATGATTGCAGGTATAGCTCCTGTCCTTCAGGTTTTCTCCAAAAAAGAAATCAAGGAGAGAATATCCTGCTCATCCTATAAATTTGCAAACTACAACCGCGAGCTGCTTTTGGGTGTAATTTTAACCGGACTTGTGGTATGCGCTGTAATTTTTGTCTCAGCTACAATCATGTTTAAAGGCAGCACATTCTCGTTTTCAGGTTTCCTGTTCACACTCAACATGCTCTGCTACATGCTCGTTTCACTGGCATTTGCCTTTTTCATCAGTAAAATCACCTCAAACAGTGAAATACTGAACATGTTTGCTAACACCGTGTCACTCGGCATGGCATTCCTGTGCGGTATATTTGTGCCGGAGGAATTTCTAAGTGATGGCATCATAAAAGCCGCCCACTTCCTGCCTGCCTACTGGTACAACCAGGCTGTAAAAAATATTGACTTTCATCCGGTCAGGGAGCTTGGCTTTATTTCAATATGCATGGGAATACAGCTTCTGTTTGCTGCCGCAATAATTGTCGTTGCCCTTCGCATCACAAAAGCGCCTGACGGCTTCAAAAAGCATACAGCAGCTGTAGCTGCTCATAAATAGCTCTGCCTCATATAAATATATACAACGAAAAAGCCGGTACATCATGCTTCCATGAATGTACCGGCTTTAAATACTTAGCAGTCCGTACGGGAATCGAACCCGTGTTTCCGCCGTGAGAGGGCGGCGTCTTAACCGCTTGACCAACGAACCGTGTATTATAATATCATGGTCAAACGAATAATGCAAGTATTTTTTTAATTTTTTTCAAAAAAATTTTCCGTTCATTTACCTTAAACATTTTCCCTTTAAATGCTTCTGGCTTTAATTCCATTTTCGTCCCTATGTATGCTCTGCGATAATCTATTATATTCCGGCTCATTATCCCAAAGCACGCGTTCTTATCCTCATATTTTATTTATACGTTTTCCTCTTGAATAAGATTATACACCTCTTTGGTCACACAACGGTCACACGGAGCGCTTTTCCACGGATTTTGTTAAAAGTATACATTGAAAATGCCGAAAACTGTACAATTTTAGACAATTTTCGGCATTTGTGCATTTTTTATTCGTTATAATCAACTATTATTTATTATATTTTTTGTATATCTTTTCAAACGCAGGCATGGAGCATTTAAGTCATTCAAATAATTTATTACTGCGTTAGCCTTGTTAATCTTATCTCCTACGGTTTCATTTATTATTACTGCTGAAAGGCCTATAGCTTCATCAATAATCATACCTTTTAAAGTATCACTTGTTACATCAAAAAATACCCTGCATTCTGTCTTTTCCTCTTCCTTTTGATTTTCAAGATTCTGCTTTGTATGTTCTCTATATTTGCCTCACTACGGCTGCCTGCTTACAGCGACTTTCTTCAAAAAAAACAACGGCTGCATCATCCACTTTCCGTGAATGATGCAGCCGATCTGTCATTACATCGTGTAACTGTTTTAGACTCTGGCTTTGCGACCTTATGTTTCCATAAGTGTGCCTTGATAGGTGTAATTTTATCGGTTTTGGGTAGTCTTGTCAACAGACTCTATCCGGACTTCGGATGCCTTGTTTCGTGTCTTCAAATCATTTATTATCCAGAGATAATAAGTCTTGCCGTCCACATCAAGTTTATGTACCTCATCAATTTTCTGGTCATCAACCGTTACGTTACTAATGTCAGAATAATCTGTGACGCCCCATGCCGGAATTGCTTTATATTTCTTCTCTACACTGGCTTTAAATGTGTGAAGCATGCTTTGTGAAAGATCCGAAACAAAAGTCTCTTCCCATGTATAGCTGTCTTCTGCAAGACTCTCCACAAAATCAATATTTAAAACACGTCCTCCACAATAAGTATATCCCTCATTATCTTTCATGAAATCAAAACAATTTACATATGATGTATTTCCTTCATTTTCTTCTTTGTTTTGAAATTTTCCCTGCATATAAACATGAACTACCCCATTATATTCTGTCTGACATAACTGTTTTTCTGACTTCACTTTTTCATCTACATCTAATAATGCCTCATCTACAGACTTATATTTATTTGGATGTACATCATTAATATATGTCATAGCATTTCCATTTGCTCCCTTTAAAAATTCATCATCCCTATGCAAATAACTCATTATTATACATATACAAATAAACACTATTACAAATACGATTATTGCGATTATTATTTTCTTTTTTTTCTTAATCATGTTATCATTCTTCCTTTATATATTACCTTTATATCATTCATATTACTGAAGCGCTGGACACACACCATTATTTACAAAATTATTAATAAAATTAATAATTGTCTGCCCTGCACTACTTGGATCATTTCCATATAACATTGACCCCAGTGCCGCAGCTGCTATTACCACAACATATACATATCCCATACGCATATATACCCCGTTTTCCGTTTTTATTGTTGTTTTTTCATCAACAGCATGTTTTTCATGAACCCCTAATTTTACATTAGATCCTGAATGTAATCCTGCACTTAAATCAAGTCCATATGAATTATCTGCCCATCCGCCATTTAACGATGCATCTACGGAGACCAAATTATCCCAGTTTAAACCAATACTTATCGGAATATTAACGTTAAGCTTGCCTAAATCAATTCCTATATTTGCATCCAAACTAACTCCTCCATTACTAAAGGTAACTCCTAACGATGTTGGGATTCCAAATTTATTCCCCTTTCCCAAATCTGCGCTTGGTATATTTAAACTGTATGATTGTGAGTTACCATCATTCCCTAGCGTTGTAACATTTTTTATCCAGCTACCTGTATATTTATCACTCGTTTTCGTTATATCATATACCTCACTATGATATGTTCCCATACCCCAATTTTTTCCAGTAACAACTGTATTTGTACTTGATCCAATCGTTTCTTCCCCATAAATATACTTATTCCAGAATTTCTTCAAATCTCTCCATGATGGGAATTTTCCATTCAAGTCCACCAGGTCCATCGGTCTGTTCCAGCAGTAGTTGTAATGATTCATCGTGTATGGTACTGCGATGTGTCCTTTCAGGATGTCCTCACTGACAAATCTTCCTGCTCCGGCATCATAGCGTCTTGCCTGTGCAAAGTACAATCCTCCTGCGCTGTCCATCTGATAACCCGTAAAGCCAAAGCTTTGCATGGAGTCTTGAAAGATATCTTTTGCCGTCCGGATGTTATTACCGAATTCGTCAAATCCGTAGGCTTCCTCACTTCTTCCTGTCTCATCGGTTAAGCGCATCGGGCTTCCTAAGTCATCCTGGAAGTAGAAGTGGTCTCTTCCTTCTTCTTCCATTCCTGCGACATTGCCATCCCAAAAGTAAGTCTGGTCAGGACCGTTTCCTGTCTTCTGCAGGAGGTTATGGTACTGGCGGGTCAGATCTAAGGTATAACGGATGGTCCGGGCCGGGGCTGCATCCCCTGTTGCAATGCTTTGTCCCATTCTGTGGCCTAATCCGTTGTACTGATAGACTGCCTTTTGTATGGTTCCGTCTGTCCTTCCCATGGAACTGCTCATCTGGTTCGCTGCATCAAACCCGTATGCTTTTAAAACCTCTTCCCCGCTTGTTACGGATAACAGGTTTCCCCTGTGGTCATAGGCATAATCTTTGGTTCCACCTGCATCAGTCTCCTGCATCAGCTGGTTCTTGGTGTTGTAACGGTAGGTTGTCACCAGTTCCCCTGCTGTCTGGTACTCGGTCTTGCTGCTTCGGTTTCCAAAGGCATCATATCCGTAGGAGCGGAGTGTTTTTCCATTCTGCGATACATGAATCAGGCGGTTTAATTCATCATAACCATAGGAAAAATTTCCACTGTCTTCCGGCAGGCCTGGTCTTTCCTTTTCTGCCGTGATTTTATTTCCCATGACATCATAGCCGTAGTGGTAGCGTTCTGTAAAGTCTGCTCCCGTATGTAAGATCTCTTCGACTTTTCCGGCTCCGTTGTAGTGGTAGTCCGTGCGGTTTCCCCCAGGGAACTGCTTTCCGGTCAGTCTTCCGGCTTCATCGTAGCAGTACCGGATTGTTTTCTCTTGTTCCTTATTGGATATGAGTTTCATGGCGGTCAGCTGCATCACTTTGTTGTATTCGTATGCTGCTTTTCTTCCATCCGGGTAGAGAACCGCCGTTCTTTCTCCCATGCTTCCCCATTCATACCCGACCGTTTTTCCGTATGGATCTGTGACAGAAGATACCCGTCCTGCCTCATCCATGGAAATCCTGGTTGTGCCGAGCCAGTCTTTTACTTCCTCTAACTGGCGGATGGCATTATACGTTAAGGATACGGTTCTTCCGTCTGCATAACAGATTTCTTCTACCTGTCCGTCTTTTCCATAGTGGAAGGATGTTTCATAGCCATCTTTATCCACCTTCGCTTTCATTCTTCCAGCCGGGTCATAGGTGTAGCGCTCCACATCTCCAAGCGGGTCTGCCACTGCCAGTACATGGCCTTCCTTATCCCAGGTATAGGTGGTATTCTGTGGTTCTTCCCCATTTGCTCCGGTACAGCTGCTCTGTGTCAGGTGTCCCATGGCATCATACTGATAGAAGGTCTCATTCCCTAAGGCATCCGTTACTTTTGCAAGGTTTCCGTTCGGGGTGTATTCGTAACACGTGGTATTCCCATTCTCATCATCTGCCTTCGTGACACGTCCTAATGCATCATAGGTAAACTTCGCCTCCCCTCCTGCTGGGTTTGTGATGGCTGTTATCCTGTCAAGTGCATCATGGCTGTAATGCCAGTGCTCCCCTGCATTTGTCGTTCTGTCAGTCATGTTTCCGGCTGCATCATATGCATAGCTTTCCCCTGAGCCGTCCGGATAGAGCACGCTCTCTATCCTTCCGCCCCTTTCATAAGCATACATGGTTCTGCTTCCGTTCGGATAGCGTATCTCAGCAACATTTCCAGCCTCATTGTAAATAATTCCTGTTACTGCTCCGGCTGCATCCATGACACCCGTTCTTCTCCCCAGATCATCATAAGTATATTCTGTCACATGACCCAGCGCATCGGTTTCCGATACAAGATTTCCCTCATGATCATAACCGAAAGTAGTTACTGCCCCGTCTGCCGCTTCCATGCGCACCAGCCTGTCTGCCTCATCATATGCATACCTGGCAGTGTTTCCTGCTGCATCCGTTTCGGACAGCAGGTTTCCTGCCGCATCATATGCATACCTGATTTTTCCTCCCATAGGCAGCGTATGCTCTTTAAGCCTGTTGTCGCTGTCATATATGAACCGCTGTATTCCACCGTCCGGTGACTTTATGCTGCTTACGTTCCACATCCTGTCGTATGAAATCTCTGCACGGTATCCTTCCTTGTCCGTGTATGCGCTGATTTTTCCCAGGTCATTGTAGTCAAAGGATACTGTCTTTCCGTCAAAATCCGTAAGGCCTGTAACCTTCCCCCCGGCATTGTAAGTGTATTTCCTGACATTTCCAAGTGCGTCTGTTACTGTGCTGATTCTGTCTGACGCATCATAGCTGAAATGTGTCCCGTTGTTGTTTGCGTCCGTTGTTTTTATCACCCTGTTTAAAAGGTCATATTCATATGACGTGCTGTTGCCGTTTCCATCCGTTACTGCCGTGATGTTGCCTCTGCGGTCATATGAAAGCTCAGTGCTGCTTCCGTCTGCATATGTGATTTTTTCTGCCCTTCCGAAGACATCATTTTTTATCTTCGTCCGGTTTCCGAGTGCATCCGTCGTGCCTGTCAGGTTTCCCTTTGAATCATAGTGGTTTTTTAGCCTTGTCCTTCCGTTGATGCTCAGGCTGGTAAGGTTGTTGTAAATGTCATACGTGAAGTTTATGCGGCGCTTTCCCGCATCCACTGTCTGTGTCAGGTTTCCCCTGCTGTCATATGACATGCGCACGGTGTGGCCGTTCCTGTCTGTCCTGCAGATGCACTGGTTCCTGTCATTGTACAGGTATTTTTCCCTTGTGCCGTCCTCATACAGCGTGGCTGTATTTCTGTACCTGCTGTCATGCACGTATGTTATCCGGCTTCCGTTTCTTTCCGTGAGTGTGACGCGGCTGTTTTTATCATCATACTCAAAGTCCATCGTGCCGCCGTCCGGGAACTCCTGGTGTGTCACCCTGAACAGGCTATCATATCTGTTCCTTACGGCCGTGACATTTCTTGCATTTACTGTCTCCGTTATCCTTCCGTTGTCTCCGTAGCTGTATGTGTACACTGCTCCTGACGGTGTCGTGACTGTCTTTAACATGCCTCCGTCATACTCAAGCTTTACCTTTCTGCCCGCATGGTCTGTGACTTCCATGAGCATGCCTTCACTGTCATATGCATACTCAAGGAAGCTTCCTGTATCGGTTTCCGCCTTTGCCAGCCTTCCTCTTTCATCATGGATAAATGTGATTCCCCTTTTGTTTGTGTTTTCCTGTCTTGCCGCCTTTCCGTTTTCATCAAAGTACACGGCATCCATGCCCGGATGGCATGTAAGCTTATAGCCGTCTTCCGTCCTTTCCAAAAGCCCCATCGCCGCGTTTTCCGCCACATAGCCTGTGTCTGTTTCCGCAAAGTAGTAAAACTGTCCGTCATGCATGCGCACCGCCGCTTTTTGGTCCGGCTGCTTTTGCACTTCCATTTCATAATTGTGCAGGAAACAGCTGCCCATTGTGCCGGTGCCGGTATCCTTTGAGTTGTAGTATCTGTGGAATGAAAGCGGTATCTCTCCACCTGCCTGCATGTCTTCATGGTCATAGATGAAGTTTCCGGTGCTTAAGTTTACAGGATCACTGCTTTTTTTGCATGATGTATCACCTGCGCCGAGCTTTTCCTTCTCGGTCTTTTCACTCTTTGCTGATTCAGGATTTTTTATTCTCGCAGCATCCGCCTCAAGCGTCCCCTTCATTCCTGCCATGTCCAGGTTTCCGCCGTCCGGGCTTATTGATGCTGCAAGGTCATTTATGAGTTTTATTATGTTATTGCCGCACGTTATCTGTCTGTTCATGGCTGCCATGCTTTTTGTATCCACTGACTGCACATTTGAAAATATAGTGTCTATCTTCTTTTTAGTGGCATTATTCTTGTCTATTATCTTCTGGTGGTATGTATCCACGTCGTTTATATAGTTTTCTATTCCGAGCTTTCCTGTCCAGCTCCGAAAATCCATTCCCCTGTCCGAAAACCAGTCATTTATCTTTCCCCATGTGGATGAAGCTGCGGCATCATCCGCATAGCCTTCAAGCTTCTGCTTTGCTTTTTCTGAGAAGTCTCTTATCATTTGTTCTTACCTTCCTCCTGCCTTCTGTGCCGCATTATTTTCCTTTGTATCTATGGATGATTTCCTTCCCTTCATATATGACAAAGTATTGTTGAGCAACAGCATAAATGAATCCTGCATTCTTTGAAACATGTTTCCCATCTCCTCTATTGCTATTATCGTACTTCCTCCACATGCCCCTACATCCGGAGCTGCTTCTGATGTATCAAGCCATGTATTATATAAGCTTTCCAACTGTGTTATCTGTAATCCGAGAGCCTCACTGTCTATAACAGTGGCTGCCTTTCCTGTTCCTCCAACCTGTGTTGTCTTTACTTGCATTTTCTATTTCCCTTCTTTTAAAATAAAAATTCGTCACTTTCATCAACATCTGATATAAAAGTATTACAGGTTTCCTTGGCTGTCTGACCAAGTTCTTCTACTACATTTGATAAATTTTTTGCATACGAAATGAATGTGTCCAGTGCATCTGCCGTTGCGCCCTGTTTTATCGCATCTCTTCTGATATTGTCAAGTATTTGTATATATCGGTCTATACCTTCCTGCAGATTTGTTGCTCTTGTATTTAAAAAATCCGCCATTTCATTTACATAATCATCATCTATTATCAGTTCTGTTCCTGCCATATTGATATTCTCCTTCTACTTTCTTATTTTTCTTTTTGCTTTTTTCTTTGGCTTTGTGTTTGTTTTTGCTTTTTCAGTTGCTGCCTTTTGAGCTTTCTGTGCTTCATCCGCCTCTATTCTTGATATTTCACTGTTCATGTTGTTTATCTGTGTATTGCAATTATTTATGCTTGAATTCAAATTGGATATCTGCGCCTGCTTTTTGGCTATTTCATTTGTAATTGTCGTTATTGCACTTTCAAGACCATTATGTACTTTCGTATAAGGATGTCCTGTAAGCAAATTTCCAATTCCATCATAAATGCCTGATAGTATTTTATGGCTCACATTATTTAAGCCTGCTGTAGAATCAAGTTTAGCTTTACTGGATCCTTTACAGTCAGCCAATGTATTCTGTAATTCAACTATCTTTCCTTTTACCCTGTTCAGTTCATCTATATCATTTTTCAGTTGCGCAATTTGCGAGTTATATTGTCTAATATTCTGCTGATTTTGTGATATTGCTGTCCTACATTGTCCCTTTGTCATGTCGTTTCTCCTTTTTATTAAAACATATTGATTCCACTATATTTTTAAATACAGGATGCCATTCAACTGTATCTGCGTTGCTGCATGTACACTGTAATAAATGAATTGTGTCCTGCTCTTTATATATCAATGACATTGTATACAGTGTGTCATTTAAAATATAATGCGTATACAATATGGCACATACTTCATCATAATCTGCCCTTTTGTATATGCCATGACATCTATACCCGGGAACTGTTCTTTTATAAATATGTGACATAAATTGAGCAGTCTGCTCTATATCCATTTTTTTGAGGTTTTCTATACGATCGGTGTCTACACAGCTGATCCGTATTCCATGCTGTCTGTCCAGTAACACAAAGTCAGGCAGCTTACGATAATTTCCAAATATTTTTCTTTTTTCACCTATCGTAGCAGCCTGAAAACTATCTGGGATTTCTACACTTGCTATCCCTTTCCATATAACGTATTGTTTCATATCATTTCTCCTTATTCATCCCAAGTCTCACCCGATATTTCCCACTCTTCCTGAGGATAATTTACATTTACTAATTCATAACCTGTATTTATATTTTTCACAACAAAATGTACAGACCACTCATCTTCTCCTGAAAATAGCTGTATTATTTCCTCGCAGTAAATAACCTGTATAACTTGAGTATAAAAATAATCTGGTGATACATTTTCTTTACTTATCTGAACATTTAAATCTGTAAAATTATCATTAACCTCAAATATGCAACCATCTAACTGGTTTGCCTCATCCAATACTCTTTGTATTGATTTCTTTGCCGAATCTATCCACCAACATTTCTGTTCTTCTGTAAGCTTAATCTCACATTTTCCATCTTCCGTCAAATAAGCATATCTACAATGTCCTGTTTCTCTTACCTGCTTTATTGCCTCTTCATCACTATCTGCAAATATTCCAGTTAATATGCAAGTTTCTAGTCCAGTATCATCATAATCCTTATAAAAGCTTTTAGTCGTATCATAGCTTTCTGTTTCATTCAAATCAGCTACTTTCTTCATGGTTGCCTTTCCCCATGGAGTAGCCCATGATACCTCTGTTTGAGGTTCATTTTCTTTAGATTTTAAGCTCTCATCATTTTTATACTGCCTAACTCCCATTAATACTGATATTACTATAATAGATATAAAAATAATTGTGCTGACATATTTTTTCACTATAATTTACTCCCTTCATTCTCATTAAATATACTGTGCCAACTGCATTAAAGTTTCTAGTATCTGAGTCAAAGAAATACCATCTGCTATAAATATTTCTGCTTTCTTCATACTTGATTCTCTATATAAAGGATCCATTTTCCAATATACTTGATCTAAATTTTCTTTTTCCTCTTCTACTCTCACTGCACTCCAATTTTTCATATCCACATTATTTGATTTTTCAAGTTTGACACTTGAAGTTACTGCTAAATTTTGTTCTAATTGTGTTGTAACTTCGCATTGTATTGATATTGAAGATACATCTAACGAAGCTCCATATTTCATTTCAGATTCTCCATTTTTTATTACCGAATTTAAAAATATTTTTCCATCTTTTTCAATACCTGCTTTTATCTTTTTATTATCCCATTCATTTGAAAAACTTACTCCATCACTATTCATTTCCGCTGATAAATTTTCAATCTCAAATTTCTGTGCATTAGCAAGCACTATTTGCTGCTGATCAATCGTTACATTTATCGTTTCACTGCTATCTGTCTCTGCTGAACCTGACACAGTTACATTATAAGTAGCAGACATATCCACACCGAGCGGTACCGTTATCTCATATATTCCCTCTTCCATTTCAACATTAGGATATAATGTAGTCAGCCAATTAGAAGTTCCACTTAAATATGCCATCTTCTCCTCATTGCTTAACGCCATAAATTCATCATATGTCAAATCAAGATTATCAACTACATCCGCATAATCAGTTGCTTCATCCACTTTTCCATCACTTACAAGTGTTTTAACCACACTCATATTTGCTGCATTCAATTTCTCTTTATCCGCATCCAAAATTGCTTTATATTTTTTAATATCAAGATTTCCGCCATTCGGATCAATTAACCCCGAAAGATCATCTATATATTTAACCCACAGGTTTCCTGTATTTATATACTGTGAGAGTTTTCCCATATATTTTGTGTCTACGCTTTGTACATTTGCAAATATTTCTTCTATCTGCCGTTTTGTTGCCTTGTTTTTATTGATCAAATTACTATAATAATTTCCAACACTATCTATACATCCCTTAATTCCCAACCGGCTAACTATAACGGGAATACTGACATTATAAAATACTATTGTATTTGCTATTTCTTCCCATCTTTGTTTTGATATTATACTATCCACATATTGCAGGAGTTCCTGTTTTGCCTCGCCTGAAAAGTCTCGTACCATTGCATTATTCTCCTTATCATTCATTCTCATATAGGATATTGAAGGTAAATGCGGCAAATGCCGCATTTACCTTCAAAAAATGACTCTGATTAGCCTCTTACTGCTGCGGCTCCTCTTGCATCATCGTCCTGTCTGCTCTGCATGTAGCTGTTGATGAAATCAGAAATACTCTGTACAGCTTCTTCTACCTTATAAAGGGCAGGCTTGTATTCACTTTCGAATCTCTCGATGAATGCATCGGCTGTCTGGTTTGTCCATCCATCTTGTAACTGTCCATTCATATTTACGAGGGTTTTGATGACATCATCAATTGCTCCCGCCTGATTTGAGTATACTGATACTCCTGTTGTTAATACGTCATAATCGACTTTGTTAATTGCCATTTTCATTGGCCTCCTTTAAATTTATTTATGGTAAAACTGCTAAGCAGTATTCCATCATGATTGTCTGACAACCTTAATCTTTACCAATTCATTGTCCTTTATATAATAAGCATCCCCAGTCTCTATAGGTTTTGAATATTTTTTACTTGCACTAACTGAGATGTCACATATCTTAATATTACATACATCATCAAATACCATGTAATGCCTGTTATCTTTCACTATCTTAAGCATCTCAGGAGAATTAAAGCTGATAGAATTATTTTCTATATCTGGCATAAATACGAATATTTTCATGTTCTTATATTTACCGAGCCATTCCTTCATATATTTCATTATTTTATTATCTCCACTCATATTCAACATGATATCTGCACTATCTATCACAAGAATAATCCATGGTTCCATCTCTAACTCGTCAAACATTCCTGCCGAATACATCTCATATCGTTGCTCAATTCTCTGATTTATTTCCTCAATCATAGGTGGTACATCATGATATGAGGTCAGATACATTGCGGTGTTAGGCTTAAATTCACATTCTCCCATTTTCTTTGTCGCATCATCCAATACATACAGCTCCGTATTGCCGGATGCCTTTTGAACAATTGTATCCATGAAATATTTTGCAAAAGTCTCCCTGTCTGTCTGATTCTTTCCTGTCAGGGAGAGCACATCTCCGCTCTTTAATTCAACTGCCACCGGTAATATACTTGTATAATCCAGACCTATTATCACTTTGTCATCACTTATGCTTTCCGTAAATTGTGACTGAATATATGTCAATGTCAGTTCTTTTGGAATTTCTGGAATAACTTTTGCTTTTTGATTTATATATTTATCGTTTTGCTCATCGACAAAACTCTTTATCTTCTGTACACGTTCATATTCTTTTTCTCCCTCAAATGATATAAACAATTGTGCCTCCAATACTTCTTTATCCAACTGCACCATGCATCGTCCCGGTGTATTAGGAATAGACAAACGTACTCCGTTTAACATCATACTGTATTCTGAAGAGTCATTACAAAACAATGTTATTCTTCCTTCAAAATTGCTTAGATACCTCTGTCCAATTCCGGATGTCTGTAAATTAGCTACTACAAATGTCATTCCAACAGCAATTCCATCCCTGAATAAAGGCAATAAATAATCTATATCCTGTAAATACATCTCCTTTAAAGCTGTCATATTATCTATCAGGACAATTATCTGTGGAAGGTCTGTTTTTCCGGCTTCCTTATATGCCAAAAATGAGCTTACACCTATCTCTGCAAGTTTTTCCTTTCTTAAATTAATCTCTTTATTCAATAATTTAAACAGATTCTTCAGCTTTTCATCATCATCAGAACATACCACTCCTCCACAATGATTTAAATTTGCATAGTTTCTCAATATCATGGAACCAAAATCTATGATATATAAATTAACCTCATGAGGAGTATAATTTTCAGCTACTCCTCTTATGATTGTCTGTAACAGATTAGTCTTTCCACTCTGTGCTGAACCTATAATCATATAATTCTGCGTTGAAAGATTTAATTCCAGTTTTTCCTGAAGCTGACGCTCCGGTTCATCAACTATACCTATGTTTACCCATATTTCACTTCCTGACTTTTTATCTGACTGTTCATAAGCAATTGTTTCCGGAAGCGGTGGCATACATATACTTGGCAGCCTCTCTATACCTGTCTGCTCACAAAAATCTTTTATATAATCCACAACTGCTTCCAACTGTGTTTCGCTTTTCTGTTTTTTCTTCTTATTCTGATAAACAAGACTTCTTTTGCCAGAAAAATCCAACTCATAAATTGAAAATTCCTTATCTTCTTCCCCTTCTGATACAGCCGCTGCCCCACTGTATGCTGACTGTAGTAACTCGAATATTTCATTATTTCCAACTTGGAGATAAGCACGTCCTGGTTCCTTTATTTCAGCCGCCAATGGTGTTTTTAATACTTCATTACTATCCTCTTTTGATTGCACCTTCAAACACAGCTTAAACTTTGAATTTGACCATATTTGTCCATCTACAACTCCACTTGGTTTTTGAGTGGCCAGTATAAGATGAACCCCAAGACTTCGACCTATTCGTGCTGTACTAATAAGCTCCTTCATAAATTCAGGCTGTTCTGCTTTAAGTTCTGCAAATTCATCAACTATTATCACAAGATGTGGCAATGGCTCAGATACCTTATGCTCTTTATATAACTGAATATATTTATCTATGTGATTTACACCGGCCTCCGCAAAATAATTTTGCCGCTTCATAAGCTCTGCTTTGATAGATTTTAACGATCTCTGTACTTCATTTACATCTATATTAGTTATAGCTCCAATCAGATGTGGTAAATCCTTGAACTGATTTACCATTCCTCCTCCTTTGAAATCAATTATCAAAAATCCAATCTCATATGGATGAAACAATGTAGCTGCTCCAAGTATAAATGTCTGCAAAATCTCGCTTTTTCCAGAACCCGTTGTTCCTGCCACAAGTCCGTGCGGTCCATGAAATTTTTCATGAAGATTCAGATACACAATTTCATCCTTAACATTTACACCAAGTGGCACAGCCATCGTCTCATATATCTTTGAATTTTCCCATCTGCTATCAAGATTCAATCCTTCCACTGAATTAACTCCAAGAAGTTCAAACAATGAAATATTTTTTCTCAATGCTCCTGCAAGACTGATTTCTTCACACTCTACCGGTGCCAGAATGCGGACTATATTTTCCATACTTTCATCATCTATACTCTCATACTCAAAGTATTTCTTATGCATCTTATTCTGCGAATCATATACCATGGCACTCTCATAATCAAATATATCTATGATATGGCTACAGTAAAGTGGCAACAGTGAAAGCTTTGACTCAAAAAACAAAAATACTGTATCAAGTTCTGAAGCATGCTCTATAAACTTAGAAATTGGATGACTTTTTATTCCATAGTCTTCCATAACAACGACAATATTAAATCTTCCACTTGTATTTTCATCCTGTCTCAATGTCAGCTCTTTATAGAGATTATCGAACACCCTGTTTCTGCTTTCCTGATCACAAACTATATTTCGACATCCTCCGGTTCCCTGTATTGATTTTAGGTTTTTTAACCATTTGTATTTTTTTTCATCCTTATCTATCAATGCATAAAGATTAATATCTCCATAATATTGCCTACTTATTATATCCACTATTATATTTTTCATCATGCAATAAAGTGATTCTTCATTACCCACTATTCCAACAGCATTAGCATCCCTGAGACTCAATGTAAGAGGGGCTTTTTCTATATCTCTGTATTCATCGGCAACATGATTTGGAATACAACTTAATTCATCTCCAACCTCCAGCTTCTCCTGTTTCTTATAATTAATCTGACGTAATGACTCTACATTTCCACGTCCTAAGTACACTTCCAGAAAATCATGATCTGTTGGAATACGGTCAAACAAAGTTGTATCAAAATTTTCTATATGACTTATATCCTGTACTGTACTGTAATACTGATCATTTAGGCAATCCAGCTCCTCTCTTCGAAAATTCTCAATTTCTTTACGTTTCTTTTCGATATATAATTTATAAGTATCTTGTCGTTCAATACAAGTCTTCTTATACTGCTTTTCTCTGTTTACAATACCAAATATTGATGTAAGTACACCCACTCCCATTGAACATACACTAAACATCATAAATGAACTACTTGATCCGCTCATTGTACCTTTAAGTAACATCATCATTGCCATCATAAATACTGGTGGAAACAATGTTGTAATCAAATTTAATTCTGGCTTTTTAGGTACAGTTCCGGGTTCAAGTATATCTATCTGAGTCTCATCCATTTTCACCTGTATCCTGGTATTACGAATAAAAACAGGGTATGTTGTCTGTATACTCATACTTTCCGGTCTGACATCTACACCATTAGTTTTGATAACTCCATAATCAAAATAAATCTTTCCTCTATTGTAATATGCCATAAAATCACCTATCGATATAAAGTCATGATTATTTATCTTAGCGGATTTCTGTATTATTTTATCATTAACACATGTATCGTAATCACCACTATACTTTGATAGTATCGAATACATCATGCTTTTATCCATCTGCAATGCTATTCTTGCTGCCCTTCCATAAGCCCCCTGCAGCTGTATATGAGCATCCGGCGTATCTCCTATAATAAGAGGTGTTCCCGGAACTAAAGCTATTGACCATCCAAAATTATCCATTTTCATTATCTCCTGAATATAATTGATGAACCATTTCTGATTCCAAAATCTGCAAGTGTCCTGTTCCCTTTTAAAAATGCTATTGGATATTCACATGCCATATAACACTCTGTAGTATTATTCTCATCTAAATTTAAATCATATGCTCTTTTTAATGCTATTATTAAAGTATTTGCAGATATATTTATGGGTATCTCCAATTCGTGTGTCTGTCCCCTGATTTCGTCTATAAAATTTACTATTTTCTTTTCATTCTCATCCATTTTCGCACTCCAATACTTTTCTATTCATTAAATATAAATTCCTCATTAGCTAACATCAGACAGTCTCCCGGTAATATCTCTGTTTCCTGCCCCGCCTTTATTATCCTTCCATTGATAAATGTGCCATTGGTAGAATTTTGGTCCATTACATAATAACGCCCGTTTCGCGTGGTTATCACTGCATGCACCCTGCTGATATTCGTATTGTCTGCTACCGCATAATCTGACTTTTCCGGATTCTTTCCCAGCACAAACGATGGTTTGCCAAGCTCTATCTTTTCACCTGTTACCTGCCTTGTAAGACTTGCAAAATGATAGTTCACCGGTTGCATCTGCTGTATCTGTTGTACGGATATGCCATCATCTGACAACACTGTAGTTCCATCCATGCTGCCCTGCATTACCTGCTGCATTATCTGTTGCTGCATTGTCTGTTGCTGCATTATCTGTTGCTGCATTGTCACTGCTTTGTTTTTCAGCACGTTCACAACTGCACGCTCTTCGCGTGAGATATATTTTTCTATTGCATTGCCGTTGAAGCCATGAAAGCTTCTGACATAATACATAAATCTGGATATATAATTCGTATCCTCATTGATAACAGGTGTCATTGTATAAATTATGTTTTCTATAAACCCGACAATATCTGCACTTTCCTGTCCTCCTACTATCGGAAAATATATAAAGTACATCTCTTTTGTCATCTCGTTTATGTATACGTCATCCATATTAAAACGAACACTGTTTACGTTCAGTCCGTTATTGTATACATCCTCAACCATTATTACTATCTGCTCAATCATGAAAAAGAAATCATATTTGCTTATGGCTTTTTTCAATCTATCGGTAAGATTTATATTTGCAGGGCACGTATATATGACACTGTCTTTTTTTGTTTTTGTCACATGCATGATTCCACATGGTTTTATTCTGGCTAGCTGGCTTAGTTCGGTTTCATTTATTCTTTCCTTTCGTCCTGCCTTCATCATGGCAGTAACGGTCGATTTTTTTATGCTTACTTTTAATTTAGACATTCGTTATTTTCCATTCCTTATGAGATACATTCTGTCGTATGTAAAAATTCTATTTTCTTTGTTACTTCGAACCTGATATTGGTTTTCTGCAGCTTTTCGGTTATATCTTCCAATACTGTGGTTTCATCCTGCAATACTTCTGTCGGTGCATCCAGCACAGTAGTTTCATCTATATTTTGTGTATATCCCGGCTTTTTCTTATTCTCCCCTGCCAGGTTATATGACGGTGCTATCGGACCGGACGATGTTATGTCAATATGTCCCGCTGTCTGCTTTTGTACAATTGCTGCAATTCCTTTCCGGGCAGATTTTCCGGTAAGTGCACCTATGACCTTAGGTATTTCAAGCACTATAAGTATGACTATTGAAGCTATAAGCATTATGGCAAATGCGGTGAAGGATACGTAAAATATCATCCTGTACTGATTATAAGTCATCTTTGTTTTCCTCCTTCACGCTCTGTGCCTTCTCAATTGTTTTGTCTATATTATCCTGCAATCCTGTTATTTGCTCGCGCATTATGGATTTATCCAGCTTTTCTGTTTTGTCCTTTATTGTCTGTAATAAATCCATAACTTTATCCTTATCTGTCACTGCTATAAATGATGTGATATTTGTGTCAACTATATCATCTATCTCATTCCATACCTGAATCTTTGCGTCTAAGCTGTCAAAATCCTCTGATTTTGCATATAGCTCATTTATTTGCTTCCATAGCTTTTTGTATTCTTCATATGTTTTTTCTGTCTGTTGTATCTTTGCTCCATCATACTGGCTAATCAATGTCAGACAATCTGATATCTCACAGTATATTCCTGCCTCCGGATGATTCTCCTTTACTTCCTTGAACCACTGCGCCGCACTGGAGTATCTGTCTTTTTCCACATTGATTTCGTAGTAGAATAAAAAGCTTTCACCAATCTTATAGCATACATCCTCATATCCCTTTGGATTTTTTTCTTTCAGCTTTGCCATGACATCATATGTATGCACCCGGCCATTGTGGTCCTTGCAATCTATACCTACCATCAGCCTGTTCAATATCTGCGCCTCATCCCTGTCCAGCACAAAATCGTCTGTCAGTTTGTCATTCAGCTTAATATATGCCTCCGTCCTTGTCGGGTCGGTGACTATAGCCGTGTAATATCCATTGTCATAATTGTCATAGGTATCCGCTTCTTTTAATATGCTATTATAGTTTTCATTTTTTTTGTGTTCTGCCGCACAATAGCTTAATACTGTGCTTGTTCCAAGCAGCATCGTCAAAACTGATGTGGTGATAAATACCGCAAGCTTTCTCTTTAGATTCTTCCTATACATGTCATCAATCTCTGTATAGTGCTCAAGGTCATACATCAGCTCAGCTGCGCTCTGATATCTGTTGTTTGGATCCGGCTGTGTACACTTTGTAATAATACGTTCAAGACCACCTGACAATGTTGGGTCAATTTCTCTGATCGGCCTTATTTCGTAAGGTGGCTCACAGGGATTCATTCCCGTAACAAGATGATACATTGTGGCTCCCAGACAATATATATCTGTTCTCGCGTCTGTCTGCCCCATTCCACCAAACTGTTCCGGTGCAGCATATCCCATCGTGCCAAGACATGTTGTATCCTCTATGTTATTTTCCTTATATTCCCTTGCTGTTCCAAAATCTATAAGTACCACATTCCCATCAGGCTTTAGCATTATGTTTGCCGGCTTCATATCACGATATATGATTGGCGGGTTCTGTGAGTGCAGATATCCAAGAACATCGCATAGCTGTTTGGCCCACTTTATCACATTTTTCTGCGACTGGGCTCCGTACTCCTGCAATGCTGTCTTGAGAGAATTTCCCTCTATATAATCCATTACGATAAGGAATCTGTCATCCTCATCTATGACATCGACAATATCAGGAAGACTGGGATGGCTCAGTTTTTTGAGCATATTGGTCTCCGCAACAAGACTTTGCTTTACCACCTCAAAATCCTTTACTCCATCCTTTCTGACCTCTTTTATTGCCCACTGTTTGTTTGCCCTTTCATTCATAGCCAGGTACACAACGCTCATTCCGCCGTGTCCAACTTCGTTTAGTATCTTGTATTTTCCGTCAATTAAAGAGCCTATTTCAAGCATCTGTTCCTCCTACTGTGCCTTTATGAGCGCTGCTGTTATATTATCGCGCTCTCCTCTTTGCATGCTTAGTCTGATGAGCTGCTCCAGTCTGTCGTGCATATTCTGCTCGTCTACAGCTGCTGCCGTTTTCAGCATCTCATAGATTTCCTGTTCTGATACCTCATGCCTGAAGCCATCTGAACAAAGCAGAAGTGACATTCCATTTTTCATTGCCCCGGTCCTGTACTCCGGCTTTACTTCTGCTGATGCCCCGACACACTGCAGCAGTACATTCCTTCGCGGATCTCTCATAGCCTGCTCCTGTGTCATATTTCCATTCATAATTTCCCGCTGTACATATGTCTGGTCTGTCGTAAGCCTTTCTATATGGTCTGAAAGGCTATATATTCTGGAATCGCCCACGTTTATAATGTAGTAGGCTTTTTGCGTGACAAGCAGCGCTACCACTGTTGTTCCCATGTTTACTGCATGTGCTTTGCCATATGCTTTTATTTTTTCGTTCTGCTGCTGTATTACTTCATCCCACTGTCTTTCCAGAATCAGACTGTCAATATCCGGGTTCGACGATTTGCAAAGCTCAGGCAGCTGCTCGTCACTCCATCTGTCAAATGCTCTGACTACAGTGGCACTGGCCAGCTCACCCTTCGATAAGCCGCCCATGCCGTCACATAATACTGCAAATGCCATGTCTCCTTTGCATGTTGAGAAGCACTTTACCAGCAGACTATCCTGATTAGTTTCTTTTACGATTCCTCTGTCCGTGTCAGCTGCTATTTCAAATCTCATACTCACTCCTCCCAGAATTCAAAATCTTCGTTGCCAAGTCTGCCTTGAAGGGCATGCGCTTTCGCGCATGCCACAGACATTGTTGTTTTTCCCACACCACCACATGGTGATGTAAATACATAGGTAATTATCTTATTGCTCATCATTGTCTTTCTTTTCTTTCATCTTTTTTCTCATATAATAAACGATTATCAATATCGCAATTATAAGTACAAATAATAATATTGCTCCAATTATATATACTGCCTTATCATTGTTTGTTTCTACTGATTTGACATCTGACGAATTTGATTCCATAGGTACATCATCTTCGGCAATCTCTGTATCTGCTTCTGTATCCTTACCATATATTTTTTTCACTTTATTGGTCTTTCCACCTTCGTCAACAGAACAGTCTGCACACTCTACCATAAGCCTTGAATCACCGTCTTTTGCAGAGAGCACCTCCTTAGGTACTTCAAACTCTATCTTTCCGTCATGCTTGTCCAGATAGTCAAGCATATCGTCTCCCGACATTTCCTTGATAACCTTTTTTTCTTTGTCATCCGAGCCCACTACAGTAATCTTTACACGTCCAAGCTTTCCGCCATCATCCTTCGGCATCAATACTGCATTCTTTGAGCCAATATAGTTTTCATTGTTTTTATCTACACCTGTCAATGTATATGTAGGTGCTGTCTTGTCCACAATAAATTCAATATTTACACTCTTCACATCACTGTAGGCAACTGAATCTGCTTTGTCCTTTGTCTCCACAACGATATTGTACTGACCCTCTTTTTCAAATACCGCATTTGATATCACATATTCGTACTTATGCCAGCCATCGCTTTCACTTACATTATTCACACTGAAGTCTGTTCCCTGCTTAAGTGCTTTTCCATTTACTTTGACAGTACAGCTGGTAACTTCATCCGGATTTATCTCTCTGACTACCACATCATGGTATACCTTCTGCACATAGTAATCCTTTACAAGCTTCATCGTATTGTCATCCAGCGAGAAGATTGAACCGCCTTTGTTTATGGAGAAATCCATCAATTTTTCTCCCTGCCCTGCAGTCTCTGTCACCTGCTTTCCGCCTGCATCTATAATATTGACTGTTTCATAAGAATTTCCGGCCTTATCCTGTGCATGGCATGTCAGTGAATACACTCCATCCTCATTGAGATTTCTAAACTCTACACGTTGTCCGTTTGTAATTGATATTACATTTCCGGTAATCGTTTTTCTTACGAATCTGCTATTTTCATATACCTCAACTGTAAGCACCGGTGAAAAGTATTCAAGATTAGTATCTGTGCACTCTATTACAAATGACATATTTCCTGAATTATTGTTTACTGAGCCCGGGGTTACTCCGTTGATTGTTACAACAGGCTTTGTCGTATCTATGCAGAACTCCTGCTTTGCAAGGTCTTTTGCCTTATTGCCGGCTTTGTCTGTATATGCAAGTGACCATGTATATGTGGCATCCGCATCAAAGCTTAATGTTGCCGTATGTATATCACCATTATCTGACCAGCTTCCAAATGCCGGTGCTGCTACTGATTTTCCTGCATCCTGCGCAGTCATGCTCAGTGCTATTCTGCTTGTATCAAAATTGTGCTCTGTGATTGTCACAGTTGCTGTTCTCTTGTTATTATAATAGTTTCCGTTTGATGCACTGTTGTTATCATATGCTACCGAAATAACAGGTGCTGTCGTATCAATTGTAAATTTTGTCGGTGCAAGCGAATTTGCATAATCCACTCCTGCTGCGGCATTTCCCGCAATGTCTTTTACTCCGATTCCAAATGTGTAATCGTCATCATGTCCGTAATATATTGTGGCAACATGTACTGTATCATCACCGTTACCGCTTCCACCTTCTGTGCTCCAGTTTGAAAGAGCAGGTGCCTTACCTGCTGCGGCTTTTATTTCCGCTGCTACCTTTGATGCATCAAAGTTACGCTCTGTTACTTTTACGGTTGCTGTTCGCGGTGCTTTGAAGTATGCTGTGTCTCCAAATGATGTATCTGCACTGTTATTGTCATAGCTTACCTGCACTGTTGGTGCTGTTGTATCTATTTTTATGTATTTTGTTACTGTGTATGCCGTTCCTGCATTGTCTGTTGCGGTAACATCTATACGCACTTCATTACTGTTGTTTGAAGCCGCGCTTATGTCAAATTGCTCTGTTACATGATTTTCCAGATCTTTTAAGCCCGCTGCTGTCTTATCATAGCTATATAATGTTCCATCCTGTGTCGTCTGTCCCATATTTGTTACCGTATAGTTTACGCTCTTTATTCCTGATGCAACTCCTGTGGCATTCTCATCTGATACCTCTATACTTACCGGCACATCTGCACTGTACACTCCTGATGCTGTCTCAGGTGTGATGACTGATATTGCCGGTGCGCATGTATCAACTACCAATCCATTTGTGCTGATATATGAAACATTACCGCTTAAATCTGTAACCCTGACATATACCACGCAGTTTTTGTTCTCGCATTCTATCGGTTCACTGAAGGTGCCATCCTCATTAAGGCTGTCAAGTGTCTTCCAGTCAGCCTCCTGAATACTGTCTACGTCAATTATTGCATCCTCTGCTGAAACGAAATACTCTGCTGACTTGATGCCGCCATGCTCATCTCCAAGCTGTCCGGCAATATTGACCTTCTTGGCAGCAAATCTTGAAATCTCATATTTGTCTTTTGGCAGCAATAAATCCCACACGGTATCCATGCCTGTTGAAAGTCCGTCAAACCTGATATTTCCTGTCGGCGACTGTACGTCAATTACAAACTCTGCTGATTTGTCTCCTTCTATCTCAAATCCATTATCTGAATTACCACACAAATCTTTTGCACTGACACTCAGCTCATACTTGTGTCCTGCATTGAATACGAGCTGCTTACTGTAAACAGCTTCTGCTCCCTCGCCTGTCTTTACCCAGTACGACTTTTCAGACCATGCATCTGACTGTGTCTGTTCATTTCCATCAACCTTTACATTGATTTTTGTTTCATCTGGGTCAAAGAAAAGCTCATTCTCTTTTACCGAAATGGTTGCAATCCTGTTTTCCCTGTAATACTCAGTGCCTTTTACACTGCTGATGCACTGTGGATCCGGCTGCTCAGGTGTACCATATGTCACTGTTATTGCAGGCGCTGTCTTGTGAATATAAAATGGCTGGCTGCCGCTTGCTGTCAAATCCACTACAGTCACGTTTCCTGCCTCATCAACAGCTTTAACATATACATCTACCTTTTTATCCAGATAAGCCTCAGCCGATACATTTATGATTCCTGATTCATCAATCTCATTCCATGCACCTTCATCATCCGATACTGACTGATCATCTGTCACTATCTGGTATTTTGCTGATACAACACCTGAAATGCTGTCAGCTACACTTGTTTTTATACGGACATCGTCATTGAAATATTTTCTGTTTTTGCCCGCTTCAGGCTCTATACTGACATCAGGTGACTGACTGTCCATGCTGAACTTGAAGCTGTCACCTTTAACCTCTGTCTTAAGACCGGCATAATCAGTTGCCTTTACTGAAAGCATCAGATCCGTTCCGTTAAACTGCTCTGCTGCCGGAATGGTTATCCTTCCTTCCCCGCTTGCGTCAAGCTCAACAGTCTGTCCTGATACAATTTTCCTTTTCCCATCAAATACAGTGTATTCAACACTCTTAATTCCTGATAAGCTGTCATCAGCCTTAACGATATAGCTTATATCATCCTTATGCCAGCCTTTTTCATCGGCTGCTGTCATGGTATCCTGGGACACTGTAAGCTCCGGTGGCAGGGTATCAACAACCAGCTTCGATGTGGAGAAAAATGCTGTCTCGCCATTACAATTGTCCTGAGCCTTTACATATACGTTATATGAAGTATCCTTCAGATCAGATGTATTAATCTTGTACTTATATCGTGCATCATATGTATCCTCAATAAGCTCTAACGGCTTCCATGCTGAATCATCAAGCGCTTTTACCTGCTCATCATTTAAAATACTGCCACTTTCATCTGATTTATTCACATAGTAGAATGCCTGCTTTATTCCGCTGATATCCTCCAGCTGTCCATATACATTTGATGCCTGCTGACTGGCCATATTCTGCTCGTCTATTAAATCAGCATCATATCCAATAGTACCTGAAGGCGCTTTTCTATCCACATAAAACGGCTGCTCTATTGAGCTTGTATCATTACACTCATGCTCCGCCTGATCCTTCGCATACATTCCGATTATCTGATATTTGTGTTCCTCATCCGCTTTTGTACCAAATGTGATGCAGCTGCTATAATCAGCCCCTGTCACGATCCACTCACTATACTCTATTCCTGCATCAATCAGCTTCTGGGCATTATCGACATCAAATACATCGAATTCTTCCCGGTCATCAACCTTTACCCAAAGCTGTGTGGAACCATCATCCAAAGAGACATCGTGGATATTCATGTCTACTTTTCTGACATTTCCATAATAATCCACAGCATCCTTTGTGAAAGCAGGTTTATCATCCTCCTTTGGATTCAATGTTATCTTTGGAGGCTGTGTATCATATTTGTAGTCGAGCTGCAGACTTCCAATATCTGTGATAGCTCCGCTTTCCTTGTCCTTACGTGCTATTACAAGAGTCTGTCTGTTATCACCCTGCTGTGGCATAAGCTGATATTTATCAGCTTCAATCCATTCATCACCTTTTCTAACCACATATACCGCCTGATTGTCACTTGCCAGCGATAATGTAGGTGCTTCTACATAAAATTTTGTACCCTGCAGCATTGTCCCTGTCAGGCTGTTATTCATACTGCTGTAATCATATTCTTTGATGGTAACAGTATATTCTGCCTCTGCTGACTTATATTTGTCATCTTCTGCTTTTGTCACCTTTATCCTTACAGTTCCGGTATCCTTTGCTGTCCATATACCGTTTGATGCAAAGTCTGTATCCTTTTCAATCAGATTTTTGCCTTCTACAACAGTGTATTTTAAATTGTCAACGGCTGCATCCGCCCTGTCGGATTTTACCACCGGAACAACTTTGTTCCCCACATAAATATCATCCGCCGGTGTATACTCTACCGTCAGCTGCTGTGGCTGTTTTTCCTCGGTGGCATTATTATCCGAATCCTGTTCATCTGGAATTTTACTGTCAGATATATCATCCGAAGCTGCGTCGTTAGATATATCATACTCTGAAGAGGGTGTATCAGCACTTACCTGTGTTGCCGGAAGCGATGTCGCACCCATTACAGAAGCTAGCATGATTGCTAGTAACCTGTTAAGTTTTTTATTAAACACTCTCATATCTCCTTTTCTATAGTATTTTTTGTAACTATTCCGTTACGATTTTATTTATATTCCCACTCTTCATTCCATTATACAAAACAATGGTCACACAACGGTCACACGGAGACAACTTTGTGAAAACTGCATAATAAAAGCGCCGAAAATTACATATTTTTTAGACAATTTTCGGCGCTTTTTTGGATTATTTTTTTGTAACTATTATTTACTATACTTGTTGTATATCTTTTCAAACGCAGGCATAGAGTGCTTTATCATTTCCCTGTCCACACAGTATGATATTCTCACCCAGCCCGGACAGCCGAAGCCGTCTGCTGCTACTATGAGCACATCCTCCTCCTTTGCCTTCTCACAGAATGCATTGCTGTCATCCTCGAGTGCCTTTACAAACATATAAAAGGCTCCGTCCGGCTTGAAGCAGTGATAGCCTATCCTTGTGAGTCCCTCGTACAGAAGGTCTCTGTTTTCTTTGTAGGCATTGATATCACCGGTTGCCCCCTGGCATTTTACTATCATCTTCTGGAACAGGCTTGGTGCACACACGTAACCGAGTGCTCTTCCCGCACCACAGACTGCTGCATACAGCTCAGCCTTATCGTACACCTCATCAGGCACGAGGACATATCCTATTCTCTCTCCCGGCAGCGAAAGTGATTTGCTGTATGAGTAGCATACCAGTGTGTTGTCGTAATATTTGGTCACAAACGGTACCTTGATTCCGTCGTAGACTATCTCTCTGTACGGCTCATCTGCGATGATGAATATCGGTCTTCCTATCTCCTTAGACTTTTTCTCAAGGAGATCTGAGAGCTTTTTGATGGTCTCCTCAGAATATACTGTGCCGGATGGGTTGTTTGGTGAATTGATTATGACACCTCTGGTGTGCTCACTGATTCTCTCCTCAAGCGCCTCGAAATCTATCTGAAAATGCTCTGTGTCTGCAGGCACCTCTACAAGCCTTGCTCCTGCTGCATTCACAAATACCTTGTACTCCGGGAAATATGGCGCTATGGTGATAAACTCATCATATGCGTCGCTTGTCAACGCACGAAAGCAGATTGACAGCGATGCCGCTGCTCCCATTGTCATGTAAAGGTTGTCCGCATTAAAATGTGTGCCATGTGTGTTGTTCAAAAACTCAGCTATTGCCGCTCTCGTTTCCACGTCTCCCTGTGCTGATGTGTAGCCGTGCAGCGCAACAGAATCATAATCTGTCACAAGCTCCTTTATTGTGTCGTTTACTATCTGCGGAGCCGGTATGCTCGGGTTTCCTATTGAGAAATCATATACATTTTCCTTACCTACAATTGCTGCTCTTTTTTTACCATACTCGAAAAGCTCCCTGATTGCTGAGCGCACGCTTCCGAGCTGGTACATGCTTTCGTTTACTACCATTTTCTTGTCTCCTTATCTCTGATGTTCTTGCATGTTTACTATTATAATATCTCTGCTTATGACATACAAATGTCTTTATAAACATCTCTTTATACACATATTGTTACCATTCATGATCGTTTATCGTGATATGAATGCCTCCATCCCGGCACGCTTCGTCATATCAATATGCTCCTTAAGCTCGCGGGCTGACATTCGCAGTGCCCCCAGGCTCATGACCGTCTGCTGCTCCAGTCCGTCAGAGGTTGCCACTGTTACCTTGTACCTGTCACGTATGCCAAACACAGTCTTTTCGATAAATGCATCGGCTGTCTCGTCCTGCTTTGTATACACAACCTCTATGTTGTGGAAGGTCTCTCTCTTTCCGGCATTGCCCTTCACCTTGTACGCATCAAACACCAGCAGCAGATGACAGCCCTTATAGCCCTGGTAATCCGATAAAACATCCTTCAGCGCATCTCTCGCCGAATCAATGTTTATGCGCGAGAGCTCCTTTAAATCCTCCCATGCAAATATTATATTATATCCATCAACTATCAGGTACTCTTCCCCCGGGGATTTCTTCGGATAAATCGGATTGCCGTGCTTATCATGCTTTACGGTGCGCGGTTTACCACTTAGACCTTCATACTCATTTTTCTTTTTGCCTGACCATTTGCGCCTCTGATCCTCTGCGATATCGTTTTTGCCCATGCCAAACTCCCTGGCATAAACATCTGCAAGCTGCGCATCAAGCTCCACCGATGACATACCTGAAACAGCTTTCTCAAAGCTCGTCCTGCGGCGGTTTCCGGCAAGCGCCTGCGCATCTTCCGCTGAAAATGCATTCTGCGTGCGGGCACTCGCTGCAAGTGCCTCCTCAGACTCATCTCCGTGGTAGACATACGGCAGGTGCATATGCTCCGGGACCTCATCCCACGGCACCACGTAGCCTGAGCCGTGCGCACAAAATACCGAGCCCGTCGGATTGCAGAAATCCTCCTCGCTGTCATAGTGCATCTGCGCAATCACTTCCGCAGGATTGTGACACTCATCATAGCCCCACAGCTCCAGTGTCAGGTGCCCTAGCCCCTTTGTATACGCATGCACCAGACTCACATAATCCTGCATCGTCGCAACCGGTGCCTTACCGGTAATTGTTGCCATCTCCCTCGCAGCGGTTGTGGCAAACTGCGGGCTCCCGGCTCTTGCAAATCTCTGCTCCAGATCTGTCATTGCACGGCCGACATACTCCATCGGCACCTGTAGGATAAAGCTGTAGTATGGCTCCAGCAGCACGCTCTCTGTGGATTTAAGTCCCTGGCGGATTGCTCTGTATGTAGCCTGACGGAAATCGCCTCCCTCCGTGTGCTTTACATGTGCTCTTCCTGTAAGAATAGTGACCTTCACATCGGTAAGCGCCGAGCCTGTGAGCACACCCCTGTGCTCCTTTTCCTCAACGTGTGTGGCTATGAGGCGCTGCCAGTTTTTGTCGAGCACATCCTCACTGCAGGTGGATGTAACCGTGATTCCGCTGCCACGCTCCGCCGGCGACAAAAGCAGATGCACCTCTGCATAATGGCGCAACGGCTCAAAGTGTCCTACTCCCTCGACAACCCTTGCTATCGTTTCCTTATATACAATGCTGCCCGGTCCGAACGTGACAACAACACCAAACCTGTCCTTTATGAGACGCACAAGCACCTCCATCTGCACCTGCCCCATGAGCTGCACATGGATTTCCTTAAACTCCTCCACCCACACTATGTAAAGCTGTGGGTCTTCCTCCTCAAGCTGCTTTAGCTTTTCCATAAATGCCGCCGGATTTACATCATCCGGCAGAATCATCCTATAATTTAGTACCGGTTCAAGGATTGGCATATTGGACTGCTGCTCACCCCCGAGCCCCTGCCCCGGAAATGTCGAGCTAAGACCTGTGACAGCAACTATCTCCCCCGCCTCTGCCACATCAGCTATCTCATATTTTTCGCCGGAATACTTTCTTATCTGATCGATTTTCTCAATCAGAAGGCCTTTCGCCTCGTCACCACCATGCGCTTTGTACTCTATTTTGTCCCTGACCCTAAGACAGCCTCCGGTAACCTTTAAAAATGTCAGCCTGCTGCCTCTGTCATCCCTGCCTATCTTGTATACGCGGGCAGAAAAATCGTCAGGGTAATTTCTTTCACACATAAACCTCGAAAGTCCCTGAATCAGCGTATCCACTCTGTCAAGCTTAAGTGCCGAGCCGTAAAAGCAGGGGAACACATCCCTTTGAACCACCGCCTGCGCAATATGTGCATCTGTAAGCTCTCCCGATTCCATAAATTCATCTAAAAGAGGCTCGCTGCACATGGCAAGCTCATCAAATAAATCCTTTGAAGAAAAGTCCACGCAGCCATCGCTCAGCTCGCTCCTTAGCTCTGCCTGCACTTTCTCCGCATCCGTGCCCTGCATATCCATCTTGTTTACAAAAATAAATGTCGGCACGTTATAGTGCTTTAAAAGTCTCCACAGTGTGCGCGTGTGCCCCTGCACTCCATCAGTTGCGCTGATTACAAGTATTGCATAGTCGAGCACCTGAAGGGTACGCTCCATCTCTGCCGAAAAATCCACATGCCCCGGTGTATCAAGCATGACTACATGCCATGTACGAGCTGTATCTGCCGTACGTGCTGAATCTGCCGCATTTGTGCCACGCGAAATATCAAGCCTTGCCTGCTTTGAAAAAATGGTTATTCCACGCTCTCGCTCCTGCGCATCGTTGTCCAGATACGCGTCCTGATGGTCCACTCTCCCGAGTGAGCGAATCTGCCCGGTGCTGTAAAGCATGGCCTCAGACAGGGTTGTCTTTCCCGCATCTACATGTGCGAGAATGCCTATTGTAATGTGATTGTTTGTCATTTTCTGCTCCATTTATGCCTCAATCCAAGAACAGAGACACCTGTGGATGTCTCTGTGTCAGCCTTTATATTATAATCCGTCGATTTCCTAAATTATAGCATTTTGTGGTTGCTCTGTCATCTTTTTTCTTGATTGACAAATAATTATTTCGTACTTATAATGTAATTATGGAGAATATAATTTTTGAATGGGATGAAAATAAAAATACAATTAATAAACGAAAACACAAAATTTCATTTGAAGAGGCAAAAAGTGTTTTCTACGATGAAAATGCTTTAGTTTTGGATGATCCAGACCACTCATTGACTGAGGACCGCTTTATTATTTTAGGTTTAAGTAATAATGCTAATCTATTGGTCGTTTGTCATTGTTATCGCAACTCTGACTCTAATATAAGGATAATCTCTGCAAGAAAAGCCACTACAAATGAGCGTAAACAGTATTTTGATTTTTAGGAGGATCAATCATGAGAGATGAATACGACTTTTCCAACGCAAAACGCAATCCTTACGCAAAAAAACTAAAAAAACAAATTACAATTAATATTGATGAAAATACAATAGATTATTTTAAAGTGCAAGCTGAAAATTCGGGAATTCCTTACCAGACACTTATTAATTTATATCTATCAGATTGTGTCACACAAAAAAGAGAACTCCAGCTTTCATGGAAATAATGCGAGGATAATATGAACAAAAAAGAAGTATTGGAACTAAAACGAAGATTAAAAAAAGACCAGGCAACCTTCAGTCGTCTGGTCGGCTGCTACGTGGACTGCAACCATGAAAAGGTCTGCAAATTCGGTGGCAAATTTCTCACTCTGGAGGAGGATGAATACTACAAATATCTGGAGATTTCAAACAAGGTGCTTTCCGGCACTCTCGGAAACAACCTGCTCAATCTGCAGTTTCCGCTTGAGGAGGAAGAGGTCGGAGGCCGCCAGCAGATTCTCATGGCGCTTCGCGACAGCGAGCTTAATGATGAGACTCTGCTCGATACATACTATGATCTGGTCATCGACACCTACGATGAGGCCGGGAACTATCTGATTCTTTTGTATCTCGACAGCTACGATGTCATGACACGCACAAAGGACAACATCAACGTGGATGAGTCCGAGGAGGTGTACAAATACATGCTCTGCGCCATCTGCCCTGTCACACTTTCAAAGCCGGGCCTTGGCTATCTGGAAAAGGAGCAGCGTATCGGAGCCCGCATAAGGGACTGGGTGGTCGGCGCTCCTGAGACAGGCTTTTTATTCCCTGCCTTCAACGATAGAAGCACTGACATACACTCCACTCTTTTCTATACGAAAAACACCAAGGAGCCGCACTCTGAGTTTATGACAAACGGCCTCGGCTGCGGTGTGGAGCGCACAGCTACTGAGCAGAAGATGGCTTTTCATTCAATCGTCAGAAACGTGCTAGGTGCTGAGGACGAGAGCACTGATGACAAGCTGCTTGATATCCAGCAGAATCTGTCCGAGATGGCCGATGACTACGCTGAAACTCACGATGATGACGATGATCCGTTCATTCTCGACAGCGAGGCTATGAACAAGGTGCTTAGTGACTGCCATGTCTCTGAGGAAAAGATTTCACGCATTGAAAAATCCGTCAATGAGGCCTTCGGTGACAAGCCGCCTATCGCAGCCAATGTCATTGATTCAAAGGCTCTTGCAGCTAATGAAATCCGCGTGGAAAAGCTTGCTCTTGAGAGCCAGGTCGGCGATTTAACTCTCGAGCTCAATGAGAAAAATGCGCAGCTTGAGGAGAAGGATTCTGTTATCCAGGAGAAAAATAATCAGATTGAGGAGCGCACCTCACAGCTTCTTGAGAAGCAGGAGGAGATTGATAATTACACTGCCCAAATTAAGACCTATGATGTGGTGCTTCATGTAAAGCCGGAGAAGGCTTCACAGATTCATGCGCAGGTCATCAATGGGGAGAAGTGTCTCGTCATTCCTATGAGGGAGAATGAGAATGCGACCATAAATGGGGTGAATACAAATCTGTAGGGACGCATCATAGGACATCGCTTATGGGGCTTCGTTTTATATGGCTTCGCATATTCAGGCTGTGAGGACCGGCCTAGCATGCAGTATATTCCTCAGAAAAATATAAAATCAGCCACGGCAGCATTTGCGGATAGTTTATTGATAGTTTGCTATGAATTGTCGTATCCACATTTTATGGAACGCCGTGGCAGTTTATATTTTTCTTCGGAACACACTGCATGCTCTCCGGTAAATTTAGGGTACTTATGCGAAGCAATTAACGATGAGTTTATAAACCATCAAGTTGCTTATCTTATTATATAAAAGGGCGTGTGAAAATACTTTCGTTTTTCACACGCCCTTTATAATGTTGTCACCTATGAACTAATGTCTGCTAATAATAGCACTCTGATAATACTTACCGGTTTACCAGCTCAGCACCTCATGGCCATCCTCTGTGACGAGTACCATGATTTCCCACTGAGCTGATGGAAGTCCGTCGTCGGTGTATACTTCCCAGTTGTTCTTGTCATCTACGTAGATATCGGCCTTGCCCATGTTGACCATTGGCTCGATGGTAAATATCATGCCGGGTGCCATGACCATGTCGGTGCCACGCTTGGTGTTGTAGCCTACCCACGGATCCTCGTGAAATTCAAGTCCCACTCCGTGTCCACCGATTTCACGCACTACTGTGTAACCGTTTGCAAATGCATGGTCGTGCACCGCCTGTCCCATATCTCCGAGGAAGCCCCACGGCTTTACCTCTTTGAGTCCAAGCTCCACACACTCCTTTGTGACTTCAACGAGCTTTTTCTTCTCAGGGCTTACATTTCCGATACAGTACATTCTTGATGAATCCGAAAAATATCCGTTTAAAATTGTAGAACAGTCTACATTTATGATGTCACCATCCTTTAAGATGACGTCCTTTGAAGGAAATCCGTGACAAACCTGCTCATTTACCGATGTACATACGCTGTAAGGATAACCCTCATAGTTGAGCGGTGCAGGGATGCCTCCCATGCTGGTGGTCATATCATAGACTATTTTATCAATCTCTGCTGTGTTCATACCCTCATGGATATGCTCTCCTATGTAGTCGAGCACTGCGACATTTATCTTGGCGCTCTCCTTGATTCCCGCTATCTGGTCAGGTGTCTTGATGATTGAATGGCTCGGTATCTTATGATGTGCCTCAGCAAGCTTTTCAAGCTTCATATCAAATGCCGCATGACAGGTCTTATATTTCTTTCCGCTGCCACACCAGCAAGGGTCATTTCTTCCAATTTTTGTTGACATAAAATCTTCTTTCTAGTGATCAAGAGTAACGTTTCCCATATCGACTCTTTTCCACACTTTTTCTTTTATTTTATAGTTATTTTTCTCCAGCAGCTTCTCATATCTGCCTCCCGAGAAATCATAATCCGTTATATCGGCATTGTCAAGCCCTGCATATATTTCCTGATATTTCCGGGCTATTGCAGACTTTTCCATGGACGAATAAATATCCTTTTTTTCGACTCCAAGCTTCTTTGCACCATCTATATCAGACAAATCATACCAGAAGTCCTTCTCGGAATTTTTCAAAGCTGCTTTCTCGTCGTCTGTAAGTGTAATGCTCTCTTTTTTGGCCATCTCATAAAAAATCTCATCGTGAATGGCCATGGACATAGCTGCTTTACGCGCTGTAACACGGACAAATTCACCGTTTGTGTGGATATTCCAATACTTGTTTGGATTATCGGAATCATACACAAGAGCCTGCTTCTCGACATTCATCTCCTCATATGCCACATAAAATGCCATATCGCGCAATGTCAGCTCTTTCCCATTCACGGTAACAGCCACGTCTTCCAGATGCTCATTGTATACAATATTCTGCTTCATATCATGATAATTATATGCATACACGCCGGCTATGACAGCCAGCACTGCAAGTATAATTGTTGTGATGTGTTTTCTTATTTTGCGCAAAGCTTTGCAACCACCTGATTTATGACCTTTCCGTCAGCCTTACCCTTGAAATGCGGCATGACTGCCTTCATTATCTGTCCTTTGTTTCCTGTTGCGATTACATCTGAGAACTGCTCTGTGAGCTCCTTTTCTACCTCTTCTGCCGACATCATTGCAGGAGCGTACTCCTCAAAGATTGCATATCTGGTGTTGTACTCATCAAGCAGATCTGTTCTTGTGGCAGGGCATGTGTCAATCTGCTCCTTCACAGACTTCATTTCCTTAAGGATGACCTTGTTGACAAGCTCCTCCGGTATATTGTCTCTACAGCCCTCATCTATTGCCGCCTTTTTAGCTGCCGATACAAGTGAGGATATAGCATCCTTTCTTACCTTGTCTCTTGCTTTCATTGCTGCAATCATGTCTTTTTGTAATTGTTCCATCTGCATGGCTTGTTCCTCCTGCTTTTCTTTATTTACAGGCTTGCTAGTTCGTTTTGTGCGAATTGGTGCCGTCTATCTCTATAATACACCTTATGGATGGAAATTGCTATTATTTATTACAATGAGTTTGTTGCCGGTTACTAACATTGGGTCGTGGCGTAAGACACTGACATGCCACCAGCCGCAAGGGGCTCTCAATGCGCTAACGCTATGCTGTCAAGAGGCTGTACGAATTATGCCTGTATGGTTTTCTATGCTCGACGAAACCGGCTTTTATGCGCCGTCCATGGCGCATAACACCTTGCCCTGCCGTCCATGGCAGGACATTTCTGGGTTCCATGTGCATAATTCTACAGACTCTAAACAGCTCCGCTAGTCGCTTATTGAGAGCCCCTTGCGGCTGGTGGCATGTCCGCGTCTTACGCCCTTACTTTATTGGTAACCATTCAGCTCTTTGTGATAAAAAAAAGAACCGGTAAGTATAATAAATATACTTATCGGCTCCTAACCATCCTATACAAGACGTCGTATAGCAAGTATTGTATGACACTGTACGCTTCTTCTTGCTGTGATTCCTGCCTTTGTGGACTGTGCCTCCACTATAACACCACCACCTGCATATATAGCTACATGTCCCGGATATACCACTACGTCTCCCGGCTGTATATTATCGAAGGATACGGCCTGTCCCACAGACTTAAATGCCTGTGAATATCTCGGTGTGCTGATACCAAAATGTGCATATACCTCATGTACAAAGCCTGAACAGTCTACACCGTTTGTAAGACTGTTTCCACCCCATACATATGGATTGCCCACAAACTGCATAGCGTATGATACCACAGAGCTTCCTGAAACTCCTGTTGAAGCACTCGGATTCTTTCCACCGCCTGCTGCATAGTCACTGGCAATGCTTCCGCCCTTGCCGGCTCCACCACCATCATAGCTTGAATTGCTTGACGAGCTGTTCGCTCTGGCAGCGGCTGCGGCTGCAGCTGCGGCCGCTGCTTCCTGCTCCTGAATGATTTTTCCCTGTGCCGTAATGATATTCTGATAATTCTCTGCCTGCTGCTGTGCCTGAGCTATCTGGCTTGCATACTGCTCCTTCTGGTTTTCAAGAGCTACTATAGCCGCCTCGACATCTGCCTGCTGCTTCTCATAGTCATCCTGCATGGCTGTGAGCTCATTCATGTCGTTGTCAAGCTTAGTACCAATCTCCTTCACCTGCTCAACTGCTGCCTGATAAGAATCCATAAGAGCACGATCCGAATCATATACATCTGACACGTACTCTATACGATTGAGCATATCTGTAATACCATTTGACTCAATAATTGCTGTCCAGATATTGTCCTCAGCGCTGTTTTCATACATGAACTGTATACGCTTCTTCATGGCGTCATACTGCTCCTGCTGCTTTTCCTGGGCTGCTGCAAGATCCTTCTGATTCTGCTCTATCTCTGCCTGTTTATTTGTGATATCTTTCTGAAGCTTCTTTTGTGCTGCAAGAATCTCATCAAGCTTTGCGGATTTATTTTTTATATCATCAGCAGTAGTCTGCTGCTGATCCTTTAGACCATTAATCTCATTCTTCTTATCCTTGAGATCCTGCTCAGCCTGTGACTTCTTCTTCTCTGCATCCTTCTGCTTCTGTGTCTTGGCATATACCTTCTCAAGTCCACTGTTTATGTATCCGCTAAATGTAGTGCCCTCTACTGCCGGTCCTGTAAAAACGAGTGCCGATGTTAACACAGTACATATAGCACGTGTCCATTTCTGATTCATTTTATTCCTCCTGTAATACGACGGTCAGATTGACCTTTCCTTCCATAATTTACGTTCAATATACATTTGGATATATTATCGCACAAAATGAATCTTTTTTCCACATCTTTTTGTAAATTTACAGAATTTTCCACATTTTATATAATGATATGATTAAAAAGTCAAAAGGTATTTTGCCCCTAATTTATGATTCACATGCGCGCTATTATAAGTCTATCATCAGGTTTGATGCTATCTGAGGTCAGAGCGTTTATTTCCATTATGTTTTCAACAGTGGTGCGGTATCTTTTTGCAATGTCCCACATTTTATCATCCTTCTGCACTATATAGCCAACCAGAGCTGCTTCCTCTTCAGTATCAGACGCTATTTTTTCCTGTTCCACCGATGTTATGACTGACACTTCATCCTGCTGCAGGGCAATAGCGTTTATGCTGACAACACCCTTAATTTCATATTCGCTGTTGTCGAGTAGATTGACCTGCACCTGGTCTACCTGCAGATTTACCTCGCAGCAGGTGTTGGCATCCATGCCGGGTATCTCAACAAACTGTTCAAACGGCACAGAGTCTGTATGCATCTCTATCGGACAGCCATCGTCCTCCACAATATTCACACAGTTCACCTGCAATACACCTGACACAATAATTCCTGTGTCTGCATTTTTTATCTGTGCAATAGCGGCCTGCGTCTTTGTACCGCATATTCTTAAAATTCTCTTTTTGCTGTTTTCTCTGTACAACTGCTCCAAAATACGGCATTTTGTGTCATTTTTCATAAGAAGGCTGCATACCTTCATCTTTTCAAACACAGGTTTTACCGGACATGATACGCTGTACATGTCATTGAGCACCTCTACTGTTTCCTCACTCCAGACCTTTCCATCCACCGCAAGTGCTGCCTCAATCGAAAGCTGCCTGAGCTCTCCGTCGTAATCATTTTCCGCCTCAACCTGATGCATGGCAGGCTGTGTGCGAAGCCAGGCAATATTTCCGGCATTATCACCCTCGCAGCGTATTTCATTTGAAAACCCCTCCTGCACCTCAAAGCAGCAAATTTCCTGTTCTTCACTCAGATACACTATACACGCATGGCACTCGCCTGTCAGTGTGATATGGTCACGCTCGTATGTATACTCCAGATTTCTCATATCAACAAGACTTGATATGAGCTTGCATATATTCGGCTTGGTCTTTGGCAAGGTGACGACATTTTTAATTCTGACAATATCCCTTACAACACTGTCAAGCTTAAGCACCTTCATCTGCCCCATAAGCTGCTCCACGTCCTTGTCATCAATCCTTTGTGCAACCTCAAGATTTTCTTCCCTCTCTCCATAAAGCTCCACGCTTATAATGCCTCTGACCGAGAGCTTTCGCGAATTGATAACCCCAACCGTAAGCTCATCAAGCCCGGTATACACACGAACCGTATCCTTCTCGCAGACTCCTTGAAGAACAAGCTTCTCCTGAAACGGTATTGCATCCTTTATATGCTCCACTCTGTTTCCGCCGATATTTTCCTCCGGCTCATCGCCTTCAAAAACTTCCTCTCTCGTATACAGCACTTCAAATTCAATGCTTCCACTTAGCCAGATATTCTCGCCGGACGCTTTTATCTCGTCAAGCTTTACCTGCCCGTTCTGACAAACCACTTTGGAAACATCAGGCTTGTTGTCCTTTATGACATAATCCCTGTCGAAGCCAACCTGCGACATATCCTTTACCTTTTCTATGCATTGTCTGATTTTTTGTGTAATTAACTCCATAAAAAATACCCCACTTCAAATATGTATATAAAATACATATTCAAGATGGAGTAACTTTATGCAGATGCAAATATTTAAATTCATGATCATTATAATAAAGATGTAACATCTTTACTTCATGATACTAGCAAAGCTGCATCCTTATATCCTTTGTAATCACATCAGTGTAGGTGAAAGATAAGAGCTGTGGCGGATTCTGCTCAAATTCATCATCTATCAGAACCGTAAACACACTTGGGTATGCCTGCTGAATAACACCCTCCTGGATGTCAACCTTGTTGCGGCCGAGATCCTGCTGGATTTTTACCCTGTTGCCACACTGCTGGTGAATCGATGCTCTGACTTTTCTAATTTCTGTCTGTTCCATTTTAAGCCTCCTTATTGTGGGTATGCCCACTGGCACATAACTATAGTCCTCATGGTTACCAGTATTGTAACGACGGTGTCATATATATAAAATCAATCCCTGTATAAATATAAAACAGGTCAAATTAATCAACAATTATATCAATCAATATATTTGAATATATAAATATTTCACCACAATATCTAGTAACTTTAGTATAGCAAAGTATCGCAGTGATAGCAATAGGGCATTAGTACCGATTGTCAGTTTTTTCGCAACTTTTAATACAATTTACGAAATTTTCACTCAAACACAACAGGCATTTCACTCAATTCCGTCTTTATTACTATATACGGATAACTCGCCTGATTGCTGACCTTCTCGCCATTATCCGGGGCTATCAGACGCGTATCAAAATACATTGCCTTATCCTTAACATAAAACTGGTTAACCGTAATACTGTAGCCACCTGTCTCCTTTGTGCCAAAGCCTTCCGCTATGTATAAATATTCATCATCCTTGTACGTCAGCTTCATCGCCTTTGCCTTGTTTTCATTTATCTGCTTTTTAAACTCCTCCGGGATTTCATCCCCGCAGATCACCGTGTACTCAACCATCCTGTCACTCTCTGTGCCTGAAATATTTGCATGGCAGCCCGAAATCACTGTCGTTTCCAATATAACAAGCACACCTGCAGCCATCACCAGAATTTTTCTCAATTTTTCTGACATTTTTTCCTCTCTTTCTTATCATATCGCTTATGATATGATATAATATCAAATATTGAACTACAATTTATATAGATTATGAAAAAGAGAGGTCAAATATGCGTTCAGTTTTAATCGTAATATTCGTATTTTTCTATCTGCTGCTCGGTCTTCCGGTGCTCGGAGCCATGTGGATAATACACAAATTTGCTCCGGCATGGGCCGATATGGCACAGCTTCGCCTGGTACAGTGGGCTTTCCGTGTCATCATATTCCTAAGCGGAGCAGACATTGAATTTATAGGGGAGGAAAATGTGCCAAAGGACGAGGCTGTACTATATATAGGAAATCACCGTAGTTTCTTTGACATCATAATCACCTACTCCAGATGTCCACGCCTGACCGGCTACATCTCAAAGCAGAGTATCGCAAAAATACCGGTGCTGGGTCTCTGGATGAAGCGCCTGCACTGCCTGTTTTTGGACCGCGATGACATCAAGCAGGGACTAAAGGTCGTGCTTGCAGCCATAGATCAGGTCAAATCCGGCATCAGTATATGTGTATTTCCTGAGGGCACACGCTGCAAAAACAAAGATGACCTGACAGATGTACAGTCTTTCAAAGAAGGTACTTTCAAGATTGCCACAAAGAGCAAATGCAAGATAGTGCCAATAGCAATCATGGGAACAAATGAAATATTCGAGGATCACCTTCCATGGGTCAAAAAGAGGCATGTGGTTATCCGATACGGCACTCCTATTGATCCGGCATCACTCAGTAAAGAGGAACAAAAGCATCTCGGAGCTCATTGCAGAGAAGTGATTGTAGATATGCTTCATGAAATGGTATAGCTGAAAAACCGCCCAGTCGGGCGGTTTTTCATATTTCTTCTTCAAATTCCTTTAAACTATTAAATTTTTATTCTCATCAACTATTTTTTACTTCAAAACAAGCACCGAATACGCCGGCAGCTTTGCCGTTCCATCCTTATATGACGGTGCTTTCTTTGTAGTCTGAAGCATTGCAACAGCATCATTTACTCCAAGCGAGGACACATCCACACTTGCTTCATCCTTTGATGGATTAAATATAAGCACTGCTTTCTCACCATTGTACTCTCTTGTAAATATACACACATTCTCGTTTGACAGGTCCTTTTCAAAGGTATTTGTACCTCGTGCTATCTCCGGGAAAGCATTTCTTATTGATATTGTCTGCTTCACAAAGTTGTAAATAGAGTATGGATCCTCCATCTGCTTATCAAGGGTATCATATGTCTGCTCGGTTTCTTCTGCATTCTGAGGTCCCACACACATTCCCTTAGCTTTTGAATCCCCGCTCCATCTCATGGCAAGACGTTTCGTCTCATCATTGGCTGTGCCTCTCATGCCGATTTCCTCTCCATAATACAGAAAAGCATTTCCGGGCATAAGAAGATTCATGGCCTGTGCCATCTTGGTTTTCTCCTCGGCATTATCTCCGTTGTAGTATCCTGCACTGCGTCCCATATCATGATTTGTATAGAATGGTGCATCAATGTATGAGTCTGTATACTTCTTTATCTCATTATCCACATCAACTATAGCATTGCCGTATGTGCTGGCACCATGATTTGCTGTACCGTTTAACACCTTTCCAATATATCCATCCTGCTGTGAAAAATCAAAGTTGAACATACTGTCAATTCCACTCTTATAGTACTTCGCATACTCTCTGTATGTAGTCCAGCCCTCACCAACCATATAAGCATCGGCCTTTTTACTCTTCACATTGTTCACAAGCCATGTGAGGTCATCTATAGTCTCAGCCTGGTTATTATTATTGTAATAAATCACAGCATCCAGTCTGAAGCCATCCACGCCGCGGTCAAGCCAGAAGGATGTAACCTTGTCAATCTCCCCTCTTACAGCTTCGCTCTGCAGGTTAAGGTCAGGCATGCTGTCTACAAACTGTGACTCATAATACCAATTCGTGCCCGGCAGCTGGTTGTAGCCTCCGGCATTGGTTTTGCTAAAATTATAGTAATCAACATAAGGACATTCCGAAGGATCCGGCTCTGCCCCATCAGGAAGCGACTTGATATAATCAGCAGCCGCCTTAAACCACGGATGCTCATTTGATGTGTGATTTATTACAAAGTCAATAATCACATTGATGTTTCGCTTGTGACACTCCGTAATAAGCGCATCAAAATCATCCAGAGTACCATACTGCTTGTCAATATTCATATAATCCGTAATATCATACTTGTGGTATGAAGGAGAAGGCATAATAGGCATCATCCAGATTTCATTGCAGCCAAGTTCCTCGATATAGTCAAGTTTCTCTGTAAGTCCCTTCAAATCCCCAATGCCGTCACCGTCACTATCAAAAAAGCTGTATACGAATACCTCATAGCAAGTCCTGTAATTGTCCTGAATCACATTAGGATCATTTTTAGCATTCATCTGCTCCATCGCAGAAGGCTTGTACTTCACCTTTGCTGCAGTCTCGGTATTCTTTCCACCCGCAGCACATCCCGCAAGCATCGACACCGCCATAGCTGCCGTCAATGCCACAGCAGTCAACCTGCCCGCCAATCTATTCACAGCCCTGCCGACCATATTGTGGCCGCCTATTTTATTATTAATCATACGCACTCCTTTTCTTAACTAAATTCTGAGCAAATTTGTATCTACAAAATCACTACATTCTCACATCTTCCACAAAGTAGCAACAAACTTAGCACACGGTACCCTCCGGCCGGAGGGTACACAGTGTGTTCCGAAGAAAAATATGAACTGCCACGGGGTACCATGCCCCCACAAACAAGTCACACACCTCATCCCTCCAAATACAAGCATCGAAGAAAGCCCGTGGCTGACTTCATATTTTCCTGAGGAATATACTGTGTGCCACACCGGCACCACACAACCTGAAAGTGCTAAGTTTGCCACACACCCCCAAAGTTTGCCACAACCCAATATAAACCAAAAGCCGCCGCACAAAAGTGCAGCGGCCTAAATAAAACCAAATTAGCCTTTGACAGCTCCTGTAAGTCCATCCACGTAGAATCTCTGCATGATGACGAAAAGTATTGAGATAGGTATTGATACAATAACTGCAGCAGCAGCCCATCTTGTGAACCATCCGTTTATAAACTCTTTCTCAAGCATGTTGTAAAGAAGAAGCGATACTGTCCAATACTTGTCGTTTGGACCAACGATAACCTTTACAAATACGAAATCGAGCCATGGAGCAAGGAATGCTGTAAGCACTGTATATACTACGATTGGCTTACTGAGTGGCAGGATTACCTTGTAAAATACCTGAAACTGTGTACATCCGTCAAGGATGGCAGCCTCTGTAAGAGACTTAGGCACAGTATCAAAGAATCCCTTTGCGATATAGAAGCCTACTCCCGATCCTGCTGAGTATATGAGGATCAGTGAAAGACGAAGTACGCTACCCTCTGTAAGTCCGATAGCCTTTAAGATAAAGTATACGGCAACCATTGACATGAAAGCCGGGAACAATCCAAGAATCATAGCCAGATTCATGAAAGGCTTACGCATCTTAAATCTCAGTCGTGACATACAATACGCAACAGAAAGTACAAATACTGTTGAAATGATACATGAGAACACTGAAATAAACAGTGTATTAAAAAATGCTCTCGGGAAGTTCAACAGTGTAGTCTCTGTGAACAGTCTCGTATAGTTGCTAAATGTAAGGCCATGTGGGAAGAAGTACTTTGTATAAGCACCACTCTCAGCTCTAAAGCTTGTCATAATAATCCAGAAAATCGGGAACAGCCATACTACAGCAAGTATTCCAAGAATGATATGAACAAGGGAATTCTTTGCTACTTTCTTAGCACGTCCGGCAGACATAGGTCTTTTTGCTTTTGCTACACTACTCATTACATGAATCCCTCCTCATCCTTGTATGATTTTGTATTTCTGTATGTAACAAGCGCTACGATAGAAAGTACAACGAATGTGAGGATACCGATAACGGCACCGATATTGTACTCCTGATTATCAATAGTCAGCTTGTACAACCACGTAACCAGAAGGTCCGTCTTTCCTGCACTTTCTCCGACAGGTGTAGGCTTTCCTGCTGATAACAGGTAGATAACGTTGAAGTTGTTGATATTTCCGGTAAACTGTGTGATGATATATGGTCCCATGATAAACATGATATATGGGAGTGTGATCTTAAAGAAGATCTGTGCTGCGTTTGCACCATCAATCTTTGCAGCCTCATAAAGCTCTGAAGGCACATTCTGTAATACACCTGTAACCTGAAGCATAGTATACGGAATACCTACCCAGCAGTTGATGAGAATAACAGAAACTCTCGCCCACATCGTATTGGTCCAGAATGGAAGCGGGTTATCTATCCAGCCCCACTCCAAAAGCAGGTTATTAACAGCACCCTGTGGCTGGAACATCTGTCTCATTACAAGGAGTGATACGAACTGCGGTACCGCAATTGAGATAACAAAGCATGTACGCCAAAAAGCCTTGCAATGTGTCTCTTTACGATTGATAACGATAGCAAGAATGAGTCCAAGGAAGTTACAAAGGAAGGTTGCAAATACAGCCCAGCAGATTGTCCATCCAAGTACTCTCCAGAATATCTTACCAAGCTTACCACCAAGTCCAAGCACCTGTCCGAATGAGGCGAAGCCTGTCCAGTCGAACAATACCAGATGATCACCCTTTACCGAATAATTTGTAAAGGCCATTGGAATCATGAACAGCAATGGTAAAACGGTAAAAACAAATATTCCCATAAGTGGGAGAAACATAAGTGTCTTATGTAGGTTTTTATCAAATAAATCCTTGACATCTTTGCCAAAAGAATTGATTTCTTTTCCAGCTTTTGAAAGGCATTCTGCCTTATATCCGCTCTTTAAATTCTCGCACCACATGTAAATAAATAATACTGTGATGGCAATTGTTATGACGCCATATAACAGTAATAATACTGACTGGTCGCCCGCAACATATTCATAAATCTGCTTCTGCTCATTAAATACCTCTTCCTGCTTTCTCCAGCCAAGTGAAGGCAGCATGGAAATGTAATAAGCACCAGCGTTAACCATATATGCTATATATGCAATCTCTATAGCAAGAAAAATCAGACCTTTTACGATCTGCTTATGAGCTATATTGGCAAGACCCATTACAAGTGCCGATAGCTTAACTGTAGCTCCGCCTTTTGTGAGGGCATTGCCAACAGTATACGGAGTAGCAAATTCCGAAACTTTTTTCTTTTTGTTTGCTCCTATCATACTTTTCCTCCTGGCATGCATTATATATGCCAATCCTTTAAACTAATTTATTCCAAGATTCCGGCTACCCGGAACCTTGGAATCATATTCTGATCTACTTAATTATTTAAGAGAATCATTAAGCTGAGTATTGAAGTCCTCTGTCTTCTGAGCTGCATTGTCCTTTGTAATCTGGCCTTCTGCACCGTTCTGGAAAGCATCACCGAATGGTGTAGCTGCATCCCAGTAACCTGCCATATCAATGATAGGCTGTGCTACTGAACAATCAGTTGAAACCTTAGCCATAGCTGCTGCTACTGGATCTGCTGCAACTTCCTCGTTTGTTGCAAGATTTTTGTTTACAGGAGCCTGTGCTCTTAACTTGAAGTGAGCAAGCTGTGCATCCTCACTTCCAAGGAATGCTGCAAGCTTAACTGCTACTTCCTGGTTCTTGCAGTTAGGGTTAACACCGATAGCCTTAGATCCTAAGAATGCCTTTAACTGGCAGTCTTTTCCACCAATATTGATTGTAGGAAGAGCTGCAACACCAACGTTCTCCTCACCAAGTGCCTCTTTAACTGCGTCATAGTTCCAGTTACCATTGAAGTAAGCGTTGATAGAACCATCTTTAAGTCCTGCAAGACCAAGTGATCCCTCATTGTTATCCATTACGAAGTTTGGATTAGCAAATAAATCTACGATGTAGTTTGTAACTGCTGTACCCTTATCTCCACCGAAATCATATCCGGCAGCCTTGTCTGTTCCGTCTCCGAAGATTGTACATCCGTTTGCTGCATAGAATGCATTGAGATACCAGCCGTTATCAATTGGGAATGAAACCTTACCCTTTGTAAGCATTGTATCAAGGCTCTTTACATCATCCTCAGAGAAAACTCTCTTGTCATAGTACATGAACCATGTGTTTGATGTATAAGGAACTGCGTAGATGTCTCCATCATATGTAACAGTTGCTGCCATAGCCTCTGAGTTAGATGTCTTAACATAATCTGCTGCCTCTCCACCTAACTTAGCAATAGCATTAGCCTTAACTAATGGCTCAAGCTGATCGTTTGCAAACATGTAAACATCAGCTGCTGCCTTAGGATCCTTTGTAACAACGTCCTTTGCGTCTGACTCAGATGATGTAACATACTTGAACTCGATGTTGAAATCAGGATTTGCTTTAGCAAATGCCTCGCACTCTGTCTTGAGCCAAGCACCCTTTGCATCATCTAAATCCTCTGCAGGTCCCATTACTGTAATGGTCTCCTTACCGCCGTCCTTCTTGTCGGCTTTCTCTGTTCCATTTCCATTGTTGCTTCCGCATCCTGCAAACATTGTTGCTACCATAGATGCGCAAAGTAAAGATGCTAATACTTTCTTCTTCATATCTTCCTCTCCTTTTTGAATATAAAATGTAAAAAAGTATATATATAAATTGCCGTGCAACTTATATCAAATTAATTATCTGCGGTAAACCACCGCAATGTTTCTAATCCAGGCTATCTTTTCGTTGTCCAATCTGTGTGGCTTACTTGTCATGCGCCATCTCCAGTTATGTCCGACTGTCGAAGGATAATTCATCCTCGCCTCATTTCCAAGCTCTAATATATCCTGCATCTGGACTATCGCCAGCTCTGCGGTGCTGTGGTACAGCTCCCTGATAAGAGCATTTGGAACCTGTGATTTATTTTCAATATTCAGATACTCATACAGATAAGCAAGCTCATAATCTGTCTTTTCACCGAAAGAACCAACTATTGTCTCATTGTCATGTGTACCAATATATGCAACTACATGTGAATCAGTGTAATTGTGTGGCAGATACTCATTGGACGGATCGCCGTCAAAGGCGAACATCATAACCTTTGTTCCCATCCAGCCCGACTTCGCAAGGAGCTTTTTCACTCCCGGCAAAAGGCTTGCTGACGTATAATCATCAGCCACTACATTAACACCCTCAAGCTCTTCGTTGATTGCATTGACAAGCCTGCGCCCCGGTCCCTTGAACCATTTGCCGGATAAGCTCTTGTCCTGTCCGTACGGTACCGCATATGCTTTTACAATTCCTGCGAAATGATCAATCCTGACAATATCGAAAAGCTCTCTGCATACACGCATACGCTTTCTCCACCACGAGAAGTTGTCCTCCTTCATGGCATCCCAGTCATACATAGGATTGCCCCACACCTGTCCGTTCTCTGAATACTTATCAGGAGCGGCAGCTGCAACATACTCCGGTGTATCGTTTGCGCTCATCATAAAGAGTTGTCTCTCTGCCCATACGTCTACGCTGTCATACCCTACATAAAACGAGGCATCACCTATTATGTAGATACCTTTTGAGTTAGCATAATTTTTTAAATCCTCCCATTGCTCGAAGAATTTATATTGGCAGAACTTCCAAAAAGTAATTGTATTATAATTCTTTTTTTGGTACTTTTCAAGCGCAACCGCTTGCGGATTTCTATACTCGCTTGGCCACTCGCTCCAATTTTTGTATAAATTGTCGGCTTTCAGTGTCATAAATAGTGCATATTGTTCAAGCCACTCCGACTGTTTTTTTACAAAATCCTGAAACTCTTGTGCATTTGTATCAAATCTTTCAAACGCTTTTTGTAAAATCTTGCATCTGTTCTGATGCAATGCTGCATAATCAATTTCTGATTCGTCTGTGCCCCAGTTATACCCCAGGATCTCTTCCTTCTCTAACAACCCCTCATCTACCAGCTTATCTAAATCTATGAAATAGATATTGCCCGCACAGCCTGATGATGGCTGATATGGACTATCGCCAAATATGGTGGGGCCTACCGGAAGAACCTGCCAGTACTTCTGTTTCAAATCACCAAGGAGATCAACAAAATTGTAAGCCTCTCTCCCAAGAGTACCTATACCATATGGTGACGGCAGACTCGAGATTGAAAGAAGTATTCCGGAGCCTCTGAGATTTTCTCTGGCCTCCAAATTACCATTCCTCTTTCCTAAAATTTTCTGTTTTTTTCGTATCTGAGATTATTTTATTTCCTATTGTCGGATTTGTCAATCTTTTTAGTGGTTTCAAACTCATTTTTGCCATTTTTCACGTAATTTACATTCATTTTTTGGTAGTTATTACCACAGTTTCAAAGATATTTTTCGAAAAATTTATTACAGAAAATATTGCCTATTTTTGATAGTAAATGTATAATTTAATTATCACATAAGAAAGGACAAATACTATGGCTACTATTAAGGATATTGCCACCCGGCTTGGTGTGTCAATCAGCACTGTTTCAAAAGGATTAAATGGCGCCAGCGATATAAGTGAGGAGCTTCGTCAGACAGTTTTAGACACTGCTGTCGAAATGGGCTACAGTACAAAGCGCTCCAGAAAGGTAGAAAACCGCAAGCTGGCTCTGTTTATTGAAAATATGAACTACGAGTCTATCGATGAGTTCGGATATGATGTAGTGCTTGGCTTCAAACAGAATGCTTTTAAGCACAAATGGGACGTGGACATCATCCCTGTCACACCTCAGCTTCAGGCAGAAGAAAAATATGATACATATATATTAAAGAATGGCTATTGTGGCGCATTTCTGGTAGGTTTTGCTCTTCACGATGAATGGATGCAGCAGCTCAAAAATACTACAATGCCTACCGTTTTGTTTGATAACTATATAGAAAACAATCCCAATGTAGCCTATGTAGGCACCGACAGCTACGAGGGCATTGACATGGCTGTAAAGCATCTGCACAATCTGGGCCATAAAAAGATTGCCTTTATCAATGGTTCTCTTTTTTCCCTGGTTTCGGATCAGCGTCAGGAAGCCTTTGAAAACTCTATGCGCAATGCCGGTCTTGAAATCTACCCGGAGCTCATGGGACACGGCTACTATATTCCTGAAACCGCACAGTATTACGTTTCAAATTTTATTGCAGCAGGTGCCACCGCTATCCTCTGCGGAAGCGACACTATAGCAAAGGGTGTTATCTCCGAGTGCCAGCTGCACGGCTTCAATGTGCCAAATGATATAAGTGTGGTCGGCTTTGACGATGTCAAGTTTGCCGCAGCCCTTACCCCTCCTCTTACCACTGTCAGACAGGAGTGTAATGATCTGGGCCGCTGTGCATATATTATATTGAATTCGCTCATTCACCATATTCCAATCAGCCGCACACAGCTACGTCCAAAGCTGATTGAAAGAGAATCTACTGCACGAGTTTCCACCGCACATGCTGCTGAGGAATAGCCTGCATATACACCACCTTTCAAAGGAGGCAAAATTGTTCAAACGCAAACATGTAATCACTTTAATTACATATTCGCTGGTATTTTTCAGTGCAATCTCCATGACAGCCTGCTCTTTTTCGGATGTCTCTTATCTATTTAAGAGTCCCGCACAAAAGCAGGCTATTCTGCACAAATCACCTGCGTTTTGGGAGGATACCACAAGTGTTAAAGGAAGCAGCAACCTGTCTATCCTGCACAATGTCGCCTTTGAGGGGCAGCCGTACAATGATACAAGACAGTTTGGTGATAACATCCTTATGGTAGGACAGGGCAGCTACAATAATTCCATCATAGAGACCGATGATCAATCCGTTAAGTATTCATTTGATGTATATAATCCCTGGTCCAATGAAATCACGGCAAGCCTCACTCACGACAAAACCGACTGTGATGACTACATGATAAAAGGTGACCGACTCTGGCTCATCAATTCCGATGCCGGCAGGGCAACAATCTATGATAAGGATTTAAAAGAGATAAAAACCTGCAAATATAATCCTGATGACTATGATGGCAATTGCGATACATCAGATTCTGATGATGGCGATGTGCCGAATCCCGGCAATTATTATGATGCCTCACAGATTGCCACCTCCGCTGACGGAAAATACGCTCTCGTGTCAGGTGTCACCCCCGATACCTACAAATATGCAGTCTCTGATATAAGGCTTGACGATAACACAGTGCTTTCAACCTACGAAGGACAAAGTTTTTCCATGTCATGTGTCGACTCAAAGGGCTTTGTAATCGAGGCAGATACGGCCAACAATATTTGGAACTATCATTCATCCGATGGAGAAAACAGCTTTTTTTCACTGCCGGATGTGGTGGATGTGACTTTGGCAGAGGATGGTGACATGCTCATACGATGCCAGGATTTATCCTCGGACAACATCATCAGTTACTATAAATATTCACCCTCCACCGGTGTCAGTTCATCCTTTTCATACAACCTGACAACTCGAAGCACAGGCAAAATGTCCGACAGCCCATCCGACTCTGCGGCAGCCGATACCAAGACCTACTGTTCTGCCAACTCGGTATATCTGCCTGATGCAAACTGTGTGATGATGCTTTTGTACACAGCGCAGTGCAACCCGGAAATTCTCATCTGGTCACTCGACAAGGGCAAGAATGACAGCAAAGCCGAAATCACGTCATACAATGACTGTGATACACTGCTGCAGGCCTTGCGCGACGATGGCTCATATGTATCCCCATATTCTGCCATAGACCCCGCTGACAGTACCGATGAAAATCAGGAGGCTATGGAAGAGGCCGGGAAGGATTCTGACTACAATACATACGGCGACGAGGTCACTCTGATACCTGACACCGCGTCATATGACTGGGGTGATTTATCCGACATAAATGCACGTATCACAACCCTTGAACAGAAATACGGTTTTTCCATATATTTCGGGCCTGAGGTGCCAAAGAGAATTGATTACTACGATATCCATCAATTCAAGAACAAGGATAAGCTGTCGGTCGCTCTGGATTCGCTTGAGGAAATACTTGGCTGTTTCCCTGATGACTTTTTCACACAGCTGTGTTATGGCGATGTAAGAGGCATGCGAATCTATCTGTGCGGTGATATTTCATCAGGCCACTCAGATATGATAAATGAGCCAAGTGGCTTCGTAAATATAATAAACAACCACAATGTGATGGTTCTAAACTGCAACTACAGCTGGGATTTCAGCTACACTGTAGGCCATGAGATTTCCCATCTGATTGACCAGAGGCTTACATTCATACACACCTACGATGAAAAGAGCGAGTTTTCTGAGGGGAAATGGAACAGCTTTAACCCTGACAGCTTCTCTTATGATGATAGCTACGCAAACTACAATCCGGATGATCCATCGAACCACATATCCGGGTATTTCATTGATTCCTACGGCATGACCTTTGCAACAGAGGACCGCTCTGAAATATTCGGAACCGCGATAGACAATTATATTAACGGCATTTATGATGATGCAAGATTCACAGATGATTCGCCAATACGAAACAAGCTGGACTACTACAGCAGATGTATCCGTGATGGCTTTGATACAAAGGACTGGCCTGATACGATGGCATGGGAGTCTGTGCTTACCGACACCGGGGCGCAGGCCGATTAAATGATAATTTCAGAATAACACAAAAACCTCAAGTCATACGACTTGAGGTTTTTTAATGGGCAGAGATGGATTCGAACCATCGAAGCAAGTTGCAGCAGATTTACAGTCTGTCCCCTTTGGCCACTCGGGAATCTGCCCATGTATTCAATTACGATACTTGCATAGTTTATCACAACAGATGTGATTATGCAAGCATATTTTATCGTAACCAAATTATTTTCTTTAATACGTGGATTGCGCGCCTTGGACGATACTTTGGTGGGGGATTGATGCCCTCGCTTTCGCTACGCTACGCTGCTAAGAGTCTGTAGGAATTATGCTTTTAATCTTTCTATGACTGACGAAACCGGCTTTTATGCGCCGTCCATGGCGCATAACGCCTTGCCCAGCCGTCCATGGCCGGGCATTTCTGCTCCTCTAAGCATAATTCTGACAGACTCTAAGCAACTTCGCTATGCGCTCCAGTAAGGGCATCAATCCCCCACCAAAGCACCATCCCGGGCACACAATCCCTTACTTTGTAGCTATAACATAGAAATTAAAAAAGACAGCCTACGATCGGCTGCCTTTTAGGAGAAGGTATTTTTACTATGGGGTATAGCAAAAACTATATAATGTATTGGGGGGTTTTTACGGTTATTATAATATCACGGTTATAACGATAAGTGTTCACAAATTGCATAAAAATCGTGGTTTGTTTTTATGCAATTTGTATAGTGCTTTAGTCATATTTAATATTTTTCATATAGTGATTGTGTACAAAAACATAGTTGTTTTTTAAATATTATGTCCAACTACTGTTTTGCTGTCCTCATCAAACAGTGCTTCAAACTCATCTCTTGTGATTTTCTCCTTCTCAAGAAGAAGCGCTGCACATCTGTCAAGCACATCGCGGTACTCTGCTATCATGCTCTTTGCCTTGTCGTACGACTCGTCGATGATGCGCTTTACCTCGACATCGATTGCCGATGCTATGCCCTCGCTGTAGTTCTTTGTATGGGCGAGGTCTCGTCCGATGAAGACCTCCTCCTCATCATCGGCATAGCAGATAAGGCCGATATTGTCTGACATACCGTATTTGGTAACCATCTCGCGCGCAAGCTTTGTAGCCTGCTTGATGTCCTGTGATGCACCTGTTGTGATATCGTCAAACACAAGCTCCTCTGCGACACGACCGCCTAAGTCTACTACGATTTCCTGAAGCATACGTCCCTTTGTGTTGAACATCTCATCCTTCTCAGGCAGAGGCATGGTGTAGCCTGCTGCGCCTGCTCCTGTAGGGATGATTGAAACTGTGTATACAGGTCCCACATCCGGAAGCAGATGGAAAAGGATTGCATGTCCTGCCTCGTGGTAGGCTGTGATGCGCTTTTCCTTGTCAGAGATGATACGGCTCTTCTTCTCCGCTCCGATACCAACCTTGACGAAGGATTTTCTGATATCATCCTGTGTGATATATTCTCTGTTTTCGCCCGCTGCACGGATTGCTGCCTCATTCATCAGATTCTCAAGGTCTGCACCTGTGAAGCCTGCTGTAGTCTGTGCAATCTGCTTTAAGTCTACATCCTCTGCAAGAGGTTTTTTCTTGGCATGGACACCTAAAATTTCTTCTCTGCCGCCCACATCCGGTCTGCCTACTACAACCTTTCTGTCGAAACGTCCCGGACGCATGATAGCAGGGTCAAGTATATCCACACGGTTTGTGGCTGCCATGACTATAATGCCCTCATTGACACCAAAGCCATCCATCTCGACAAGCATCTGGTTCAATGTCTGCTCACGCTCATCGTGTCCGCCGCCCATTCCTGTGCCACGGCGTCTGGCTACTGCATCAATCTCGTCGATAAATACGATACATGGTGCATTTTTCTTGGCATCCTCAAACAAATCTCTCACTCGTGAGGCTCCGACTCCGACGAACATCTCCACGAAATCTGATCCTGAAATAGTGAAAAACGGTACTCCTGCCTCTCCTGCTACTGCCTTGGCAAGAAGTGTCTTACCTGTTCCCGGAGGTCCTACGAGAAGTACACCCTTTGGGATTCTTGCGCCAAGCCTTGTGTATTTTCCCGGATCACGAAGGAAATCAACTATCTCTGCAATCTCCTCCTTTTCCTCCTTGAGGCCTGCTACATCAGAAAACTTGATATGGTTCTCCTCCTGTGTGGTGAGCTTCGCACGATTCTTGCCGAAATTCATCATCTTGCCACCGCCGCCCTGTGCTGCCGCGTTGTTGTTCATCACTGCAAAGAGTATGAACATGGCTCCGAATACCAAAAGATACGGAAGCAGTGTCATAATCCAGCTCTCAGCCGGAACATCCGCAACTGTATAGTCGGTGTACCCTGCTTTTGTCATGGTCTTTTCGATATTGTTTACATCTGATACATAAAGCACCTTTGATGTGCCATCCTTGAACTTCACCTCCAGACTTCCTGTCGGTATCTCCCTGTTTTGCACTACCTTTACGCTCTTCACCTGATTCTTGTCAAGATCCTTCTCGAACTGACTCTGTGTGTAAGAGTTTGATGTAGCCCCGGCGCTCAGCCAGTACCAGATGCAGATTACTGCAAATACAATGATAATGTATACGCCTATTCCGCGCATACCGCTTTTTTGTTTATTCAATTTACTTCTCCTTTTTATTTTATTTCGCCCTCGACGAAGCCGATGTAAGGCAGATTTCTGAACCTCTGATCATAGTCAAGGCCATAGCCTACCACAAACTTATCAGGAATCACAAAGCCCACGTAGTCTACATTTACATCATCAACCACACGGCGCTCAGGCTTGTCCAAAAGTGTACAGATTGTGAGACTCTTCGGGTTTCTTTTGGCAAGGAGCTTTGAAAGCCTGCTAAGAGTATTTCCCGAATCAATGATGTCTTCTATGATGATGACATTCTCTCCCTCGATAGAATGCTCAAGGTCCTTTTTAATCTTGACATCGCCTGATGACTCTGTGCCTGAGCCATAGCTGGATACCGACATGAAATCCATAGTCATAGGCAAATCAATTCTCTTTGCAAGCTCAGTGGTAAAGAATATTGAGCCCTTGAGTATGCAAATGAGATATACTGACTGTCCCCTGTATTTTTCTGTGATTTGCGCTCCAATCTCTGCAATACGCTTATTGAGCTGCTCCTCTGTCAGATAAACCGAAATATCATATTTCTTTGAAAAATCCATTTTGTTTTCCTCCGTAAAATGTGATCTTAAGTACTTTTCCTGTCTGTGGTGTGACAAGTGCGCCACAGCCGGATCTATATCCGATAATGGCATGCACCAGTGATTCATGGGCTATAAGCCACAGCCCCGCTCTCTGCTGTGCCGGAATTTTATCAGCTGTAAATACCTGCTTCAGCTTCTTATGATGACCCTCGTCATCCACAATTATATAGTCACCGGCTTTTCTTGTTCTTATTTCAAAGCCTTTCTTCATCTTATCATAATCAAACCATTTCGTATATGGTTTTTTGGGAATTTCGTCCATTTTACCATTAAAATCTTGTATACAAAGTGTGACATACGAGCCATCTGCCGAAAGCTTTATGTTTTTTTGCGCTCCCGTGGCACTCAGTGCCTCAAGCTCTTTTTGCGTAATGTGAATTTCTTCTTTTTCATCGTCACACCTTCCGGCGAAGAGTATCACCTCGCCAAATGATTTTTCCGCAATAATGCCATACGGCAGATTGATTTTTCTGCCCGACTGCTGCCCTGCAAGCTTCACAAGTGCACCGATATGCGTGCTCGTGATGTCCTTGAGCCGCCCTGATGCCAGATGTATACACTCGCGTGCCACTCCGCTTTTTAATGCCGGATGTAGACTCTCAAAGCGACTGATTTCAAGTATCACCCTGCCTTCTTTTTTTGAAACCATGCTGTCGCACGCCTCTTTTAGCTGCTCCTCGTAAAAATCATTCATCACCGCAAGCTGTCCTGCGCTCTCATTGATATGCTCTATCGCCCTGTCATTAATCTGCAAAAGCAGCGGAAACACATCATGGCGCAGCTTATTTCTGGAGTAGGCTGTGTCAGTGTTTGTGGCATCGGTGACAAAAGCCTGTCCGTTTTCCTTCAGATATTCCTCTATCTGTGCGCGTGTTGCTGATAAAAGCGGCCTGATATAGGTGACACCGTTCTTCACGGAAACCGGATGCATGCCGGCGAGTCCCTTCGCTCCGCTTCCGCGAAGCATCTGAAAAAGAACTGTCTCTGCGTTGTCCTCCATATGGTGCGCAACCGCAACGACTGCCTGCCTGCTGTTACCCTGCTTTGGGTCTGCTGCATAGGCAGTTTCGCAAGGATATCTGCCAGCCTCCTCTTCAAACGCCTCATAGCGCAATATCCTGGCAGCCTCCTCCAGCCCGAGTCCATGACTTGCTGCATATTGCGGTACATCCACGGAATGCACATGACACGGTATGTTAAGCCTCTCGCAGAGATCTGACGCAAACCTCGCATCCTCCCTGCTCTCGGCTCCTCTGATGCCGTGCTCCACATGTACTGCCTCCAACGCAAAATCAAGCTCATCTGCGCACTGTCTTTTTATCTCATTTAACACCAGCAGAAGGCAGACCGAATCCGCACCGCCCGATAGCGCAACAAGCACCGTGCTGTGATTTTTTATCATTTTGTTTTCCAGAATATAATCTTTTGTCCGTCTAATCATTATTTTTCCCAGATTCCTATTGCAACTACAGTCATATCATCCATGGCGTATCCGCCTGTGTCAAGCAGCACCCTGTCCAGAATTTCCTGTGCCATCACGCCTGCATTGTCGCTTTTGACGCCTGCGATGATATCCATAAGCTTCCCCTGTCTGTCCTTTACATGCAGATATTCTAGCACACCATCCGTCACCATGACAAGGAAATCGCCACTTTGAAGTGTATTTTTTGAATGTTTGCTCTCCTGCCAGACATCGACCCCCGCCGGGAGTGATTCATTTTCTATAGCACTTACTTGTTTCCCTGATTTGATAAATGACGGTGCAGCGCCTGTTTTTGCCAGCTCAAACTCACCTGTGTACATGTCTATTGTGGCAAAATCAACCGTGGAATAGGACTCCTCGCCCGCCGATATGACCATGGCAGAGTTCATCAGCTTTAGGGCACTTTCCCTGCTAAAACCGGCCTCCAAAAGCTTTTCAAGCAAATCCACCACCAGTGTGCTCTCGGCCTGCGCCTGCTTGCCCGAGCCCATGCCATCGGATACACATACATGATACATGCCATCATCCAGCTGAAACATACTGCAGCTGTCGCCATTTGCCTGAGAGCCGGTCTTCTTTTTGGTCGCCACCCCCGAAAGTGCATAGAACTGATTCTCCTCGTAAAGCACAATAGATGTCCTCTCATCGGATATTATTGAAACTGTCCCATGTGCCTGCCTGAGCTTCACTCCCATGGCGCGTGAAACTGCCTGCACATACTTTGAAATTTCAATTCCACCATCTATCCTGGTGCAGACATCTGCCTTTATACATACCTGCTGCCTTGCGTTCTCATAAATATGGGCATTTTCCACCTGTATACCAGCCTCTTTTGTATATACATAAACTCTTGAAAGGCGCAGCCTTCTTTTTTTATCAATACATTTTTCAGCCCTGCACCAGCTCTCCATGAGCTCTGCCATAGCGTCAAGCTGTGCGGCTATGACGCGTCTGTTTTCCGTGAGACGCCTGTACCAGGCTTCATTTAGCTCAATACGGGCAAATGCCTCTGTGGCGGCTTCCACCATGCGCGTATAGTGCGGGCAGCCATCCACATATCTGTTTTGCACAATTTCCTCTGTTTTCATGCGTTTGCGCACTGCATCAGCAAGCATTTTTATACTGTCGGAAATCGAAGTCCCGCTTGTCCAGCACACACTGCAGCCATCACAGCATGCACAAAGTCTCCCTGTCACCTCAAGCTGTATTTTCTCACTCTCATCAGGAATTTTATCTGCCGTACATTTTACAGCCATGACGTTTGCAGTCGAAATAATGCCTGAAAGTCCTGAAACTGCTGTGGCAAATGCCTCCTCCCTGTCGGGCAAGAGTCCTGCTATGACCGGATTTTCATTGTGCTCAAGAGCCCTTAAATATTCGCATGCTCTGCAAAGCACAAAGGCCATCGAAAACACAACAAGGCTCTCTGCTACCGACAACACTATCTCATCCGTATCCGGCCTTCCCAGAAATGTTACCGACAGATTCATCACCGCCGTGGCACAAGCTGCTACAACGGCTGTTGTCAGACATCCGTTTTTACTGCTTTTTCTCACAAAGAGCCTTTCCCCAAAGTAAATCACCGCAATAATAAAGAGATACTTACATATCGACGGTATCGATATAAAGTATCCCATTCCAATAATTAATCCTATGTAAAAAATAATCGTATGCCCACTGCTCAGACAATAAACTCCATACACTGCAGGTATCAGCGGATAACAATCCATCACACACACCAGTGTGGATGCAAATGCCATAAGCCCCCACACAGCCTTTTTTAAATTTGCAATCCTCATCTTTTTGCCTCCATCTTTTTTCAACGATTATATGTGGTCAAAAATGAAGGTTTTGACGAAAAAGCGCAACTATATCTTCAAAAATTATTTGTCCTTTTCCTTGAAGATTATTTCATTGTCATACGCAAGCCCCAGCTTGCTCTTTGCTATATCCTCTATGTACTGGTCACTCTGCATATACTGCTGCATGCTTTCTATCTCATCAGCACGCTCCGATTCTTTAGTATACTGCTTTTCAAGCTCCGCTTTTTGTGCGGCATATGTAGATTCCTTCTGCTTTAGCTGCACAACCTGGACTACCATAACCACAAGAAATGCTATAACTATGATGGAAACACTTAAAGTTCCGCCCCTTCTCTTTGCACGACGTTTACTCATTATTCCTCCTTAGGTGCTTATCTGAATATCCTGCCAAACATTTTATCTTTCTTTCCGGTCACCTCCGGTACCTTCGAATACGTAATCATGTCTATCTCACCTTCTATATCGGCTTCTCCCTTCTCAAGGTTTAGCCTGTTTACGTGAAGATCCTTGCCCTTTAGGTCAAGCATGCCCAGCTCCGTCTCCAAAAGTATCTCTCCCACATCAAAGGAGAGCACATCCAAAATGCCTGTAAAGCTGCCTGTCCTGCGATTATTCAAGATAAGCTTATGACTCTTTGTGCCTGATATTTCTTCCATTTCCTGTCCCTCACATAATTTTTAATATGCTCCATAGACAGCCGCACATATACATGCCATCTGTGGAATCGCATATGTAAATATATGCCGGGATTCATGAAAATATAACTTATATATACTCAAAAAGATCTTTTGCTTCTTCCTTCTTTGTTGTGTCAAGGAGATTTAACACCTTAACCTTGACTGTCTTTTGTCCAAACGCTATCTCTATTATGTCTCCGACCTTGACATTTACAGATGCCTTTGCCGGTCTGCCGTTTACTGTGACACGGCCTGCGTCACATGCCTCATTTGCCACTGTACGTCTCTTTATCAGACGCGATACCTTCAAAAATTTGTCTAATCTCATTGTTACCTCTGTGTCTTACCTATAATAAATCAATTCATAACTATTACCCTGATTTCAGTGGATATAGCCAAAAATGGGCGGAGCCTTAAAGGCTTCACCCATTCTTCTACTCCGTGATAGTCTAACTTATTAGTTAAGAGAATCTTTTAAAGCCTTTCCAGCCTTGAACTTAGGAGCCTTAGATGCTGCAATTGTCATCTCAGCGCCAGTCTGTGGATTTCTTCCTGTTCTTGCTGCTCTCTCAGATACCTCGAAAGTACCGAATCCAACTAACTGGATCTTCTCACCCTTCTTTAACTCCTCTGCAACAACATCTGTGAATGCCTTTAAAGATGCCTCTGCGTCCTTCTTTGATACTCCGGCCTTCTCTGCCATAGCTGCAACTAAATCTGCTTTGTTCATGATAAAATTCCTCCTCTGGATTTTCATAATTTATATAATTCGAGCTGTATTCCCAAATTACCTACAAGAATATATATACTTGTTTTTATGGGGTTTGTCAAGGAAAATGCGCTATTTCCTAGGCTTTTATGTACTTTTACCATTCTTAAAACCTTACTTTGAGCTTAATAAAGAGGTTAATGTTGAAAGATAATCGGATATGTCCTTATTTGTCAGACTATTTCCCGAGCTGTCAGAGGATTTGCTGTCTGTTCCCTGTGATGAATTTGTACTCTGTGAGCTGCCGGTGGTGCCTTGAGATGTACTTTGATTGTCCTTCTCATCTGCCCTTTCTGAGGCTGTCTCGGAAGGAGTCTGTGCGGTGGCCGTGCTGTTGTTGCCGGTGCCTGATGCATCGCTGCCCGTGCTATCCGCATTGTCATTTATCGTAATCTGTATGGTGGCCTCCTTTGAGTTCACGTAAAGTGTCCTCGTCCAGGTGTCATAGCCATCGGCTGTTACCTTAAGCGTATGCTTTCCGTAGGTTATCTCAACAGGGCTCGTATAGTCTATTTCCTTGCCATCGACATATATTTTCGCTCCCTGCACATCAACCTCGAAAAGGATACTGCTCTTTTTAGGACCCTCACCCTTTAAATCATTTAAATTTACCTTTGTAGTCTCGCCTCTTTTTATCTCAATATCCGTGCTGCCTCCCCAGCCGTTGTTGGCCACAGCGAGCGTATAGCTGCCCTCCGGCACATCAAGCGACATATCCTTAGTGATTTCTGCAAATATCCTGTCTCCGAGCTGCAAAAAGCTGCCCTCAAACAGCGATGTATTACTAAGCTGCAGTGTGCCGTGCCCTGTCGTGACAGAAATTGACACTATGTCCTTGTCAATCCCGACAACAGCCAGCTTATCCTGCGCCGTGAGGCTGTCAGTATCTATGACATCCGAGCCTGAAAATATCATGGTGCGCTCCCCCAGCCTGTAGCTGCTATTTCCGATTTCAAGCACACTCTTATCCTTATCCACAGAAAAATTGGTTACTGCGTCGTTTGTCCACACCTTATCGGATTTTTGTATACGCTTTGCCTTTCCGTCTGAATCTGCCCCCGATATGTCAACCACATCACCCTGATGTATGTCTGAAACTGACATGTGATTGCCATATTTGTCGAAAAAGCCGGTGGTCAGACCATAGTAATACTGATACTGCACTCCTGTCGAGTAATTGTATACCCTGATCGTCTCGTTGGCACTGTTTATGTCCGATACTATGAGAATATCTGAACTTTTCTTAACGGACTTTCCGTTTTCCTCCGCAGCAGCTTTCAAACCGGACTGCGTGCTTTCTCCCACGGCCTCCGTCGTATCATTCATGCTGTTATAAAATTTTTTTACACCATCATCCGTGTCCTGTTTTCCACATGCTGCAAGTGACAGCACAAGCATGCATACCATGCAAAATAATCTTTTAAATTTCTTCATCTGTACTTCCTTTAATAGCTGGCTTTAAACGTTTTTCTACAATAATAATATATCGTATAGTCATTTACTTTTCAATTAAATTCACTATATATATGCATTACTGCTTACACTATGGCATGCAGATACTCCTCGCGCTCCCCGCTTAGCTGTATGAGCTGTGCAAGCTTATCCACATCACGGTCGCATACCCATGACTTGCGCGAGTTGCTATAGTGATTGCAGAGCTTACAAAATTTTTCAGGAAACAAAAGCAGTGCTTGAAGCAGTCTCATTGATGTATCATCAAGACTTCTTACGCTGCAATAGCTGTCAAGAATTGCATCTGCAACCGCTGTATCCCAGTGATTTTTTTCGAGCATCTTGCGCATGTACTCCGCAAGATCAGTTTCCGGATATCCCGGATGCATGGTCTCGAAATTGACAGGAAGCCATCTTCCGGACTGTGTATACACGACATTATGCTGGTTGAAGGCTCCGTGACAGTATATCGGAACCGACGTTTTACTATTTTCCAGCTCACACAATATTTCCGCCGATTTCTGCCCCTGTTCTAAGAATCTCTCATAGCATTCATAAAACAGATGCTCAAAGGCATTTGTCTTGCTGTGACGCAGTATGTAGTTTTTAAGCTTTACTATCTGCGCACATTTGCGCTGAGCTTTTTCATGCAGGCTTTCTATCTCGATATCCGAAGGCAGAGGATACTTTTCCAATATATTGTGCAGCTGCGCTAATGCCCTGCTGCCGCCACGCATATCATCTATGCTGTCCGTGCTGCACTCTCTGCCTACTCTGTAATCCTTCAATATGTATGCGTCCTCACAGTTATCTCGCGATATGATACACTGCTCCTTTGTCTGTGATATCTGCTCCACATCCATACCGTTTCTCTGGATAAATGCCAGCGTATCCCGCAGGGTGCATGCCCTTTGCTCATGCCCTCTGTACGGCACGAGCAGCTTCTGCCCGATGCCTGTGTCACATATATATGCTCCTCTGCCCTTTATTATCCTGCTTACTGTAAGCTCATATTTTTCCAAAGCCACTTCCGGCTGATTATACAAAAAAATCCCCCCTCATATGATTAATACACCATAACTATTCAGATGCTTTTTAATCATATGAGAGAGGTTATTATTTTATTCGCAAGCTCTTTAAGTTTTTGTGCTTCATTGAGCGATGGGTCATCAAGCACCTGCTCATAAAGTCTGTCCAGGATATCGCCAAGCTTCGGTCCAGGCTCTACTCCCATTTTAATCAGGTCGCTGCCATTTATTTTCATTTCCTTTTTTGATACACACTGGTGGTCTGCGAGGATTTTCCTGTATACACGCTCATATTCTGCGATGTATTCAAGCTTTTCTGCGCGCTTATACATGCTCTGTCCGAGTGTATCGGCTCTTTTCACCTCAAACAACAGCGGAAAAAGCTCTGTTCCTATGCGGCTCATGGCACGCCTTACATTGCGCTCCGTGATGGCCGGACGGTCATCATGCTCTTTTACGAGCTTACAGCAGCAGTCTGTAGTCCTGTTATCAAACTTAAGGCGCCTGAGTATCTTTCTTGTCATATCAGCTCCCACAACAGGGTGCTTCTTGAAATGATTCTGGCCTTCCTCGTCTGTCGTAATGCACACAGGCTTTGCCACATCATGAAGCAGCATGGTAAGCCTTAGGATTTTGTCCGCTCGCACATGCTCCAAGGTATGAAGTGTATGCTCGCCGACACTGTACATATGGTGCTTATTGTGCTGAGGTGTCTGCATCATCACATCGAACTCCGGCATGAATACCGCTGTGAGTCCAAGCTCATACAAATCTCTCATCATCTGCGGATGGTCTGATGTCAGAAGCTTCACAAGCTCCACCTGGATTCGCTCTGCGCTGACCTTTGACAAGGCAGGGGCAAGCTCTTTTATGGCTGCTTTAGTCTGTTCCTCTATACCAAAGCCAAGCTGGGCCGCAAATCGCACCGCACGAAACATCCTGAGTGCATCCTCACTGAACCTGTCGTGCGCACAGCCCACACATCTGATCACATGTGCTTTTAAATCTCCTATGCCGTCAAATTCATCGACAAGCCCTGCCCTGTGATTATATGCCATGGCATTGATTGTGAAGTCGCGTCTCTCCAGATCAAGCTTCAGATTGGAGGTAAAGGTGACCTCCTTTGGATGACGTGCATCCTCGTACTCTCCGTCTATCCTGTAGGTGGTGACCTCATAGCCCACATGCTCCAGCATGACCGTGACTGTGCCATGCTGGATGCCTGTGTCTATCGTATGGTCAAATATCGCTTTGACCTGCGCAGGCTTTGCAGATGTGGTGATATCCCAGTCCTGCGGTGTCCTGCCAAGGAGACTGTCACGCACGCATCCGCCTACCGCATATGCCTCAAAGCCATGCTCGTAGAGCGTGTCTATTATGAAGTTGACATTCTGCGGTAAATCTATGCGTATCATTGAGTTCTCCTTTTTTATTTTGAATGACGCTCGCCGGAGGGGCACATTACCACAGCATACAACTGTGACACATGCTCTCATAACTCCTTAGTCTGGTGAGAGTAAATACCTCCTGCGGCAGAGCTTATTAGGCGCTAAAAAATCAAACGCGCTTACGCTTGAACGAGTATTTTTTGCGCCAGCTTCAGCCGCAGGTGGCATTAACTCTCACACACGACACGTCGTAAATCGAGCATGCGCCACAGCCGTATGCTGCGTCAATGCGCCCCTCCGGCGAGCTGTTTATCATAATAATATACAAAAGTAATGATTAATTCGCGAAATAAATTCTCGTAGGCGCGAATTTAATATGCCTTGCCCCAGTATACAAGTTTGTGCGCCGGCTTTCCACAGCATACGCATACGTCGGAAATCTGTTCCTGGTCACCAAATGGCATACAACGGCTTGTAACTGTTGTGTCCTCTTTGATTTTATTCTCGCAGGCCTCGTCTCCACACCACATAGCACGGATAAAGCCAGGCTTTGTCTCTGCGATTGCCTTGAACTCATTGTAGTCGTGTGCATCGTTTATATGGCTTGCAAGGAATGCCTTTGCCTTCTCGAGCATGTCATTCTGCATTGTCTCAAGCACCTCTGCGAGCTTCTCATTTACCTCATCGAGTGAGACAACAATTTTCTCTCTCGTGTCTCGGCGGACGATAACGCACTGGTTTTTCTCGATATCCTTTGGTCCAATCTCGATACGTGTTGAGATTCCCTGAACCTCCTGTGCTGCGAACTTCCAGCCCGGTGTCTTGTCGGTTGCATCGATTTTCACGCGGAAATCCTTTGAGAGCTTGTCCTTGAGGTCGTATGCCTTGTCAAGGACGCCGTCCTTCTGCTGCTGGATTGGAATGACCATAACCTGTGTTGGTGCAATCTTTGGTGGAAGCACGAGTCCTGAGTCATCTCCGTGAACCATGATGATAGCTCCGATAAGACGTGTTGAAACGCCCCATGATGTCTCATGACAGTACTGTAATTTATTGTCCTTGTCTGTGTACTGGATGCCGAAGGCCTTAGGGAAGCCGTCACCAAAGTTGTGTGAGGTTCCTGACTGGAGCGCCTTTCCGTCATGCATGAGTGCCTCTATTGTGTATGTAGCCTCTGCTCCGGCGAACTTCTCCTTGTCTGTCTTTCTTCCCTTTACCATAGGGATTGCAAGATATTTCTCACAGAAATCCGCATAGATGTTTAACATCTGTACTGTACGTGCCTCTGCCTCCTCGGCTGTTGCATGAACAGTATGTCCCTCCTGCCATAAGAACTCTGATGAGCGGAGGAATGGACGTGTTGTCTTCTCCCAGCGCACTACTGAGCACCACTGGTTATATACCTTTGGAAGGTCTCTGTGTGACTGTACTGTTTTGCTGAAAAGCTCGCAGAAAAGTGTCTCTGATGTAGGTCTTACTGCAAGTCTCTCCTGAAGTGTCTCAAGTCCGCCCTGTGTGACCCATGCAACCTCAGGTGCAAAGCCCTCTACGTGATCCTTTTCCTTCTGGAGCAGGCTCTCCGGAATGAACATTGGCATGTATACATTCTCTACACCTGTCTCTTTAAACATTGCATCGAGATTTTTCTGTATATTCTCCCAGATGGCATAACCATTGGGCTTAAAGATCATACATCCCTTTACAGATGAATAATCCATCAACTCTGCTTTCTTCACAACGTCTGTATACCATTGTGTGAAATCTTCCTCCATGGAAGTGATGGCCTCTACTAATTTTTTCTCCTTAGCCATTGCGTTTCTCCTTTTTTATTTAAATATTCTATGATATACGAGGCTTTTATATCTCATCCGGCCCCTGCACCACGCATAATTTTACTAACATATATTATTCCATAAGCGAGCTGATGTCAATAAGCCTGAAAACTTGTTCTGCAGTGTTTTTCATATTTTTTTGAGCATTTTTGATATCCATAGCCTCATTAAGCGTTGTTGCCCCTCTTATAATAGGGAAAAACGCATCTATGCCTTCTTTATTACATGCCACTGCATCGTCAGTGACACTCCCTGCAAGTGCGATTACTTTACAGCCGTTTTTTCTGCCTGCTTTTGCCACTCCGACAGGCACCTTTCCCATGGCGCTCTGTCCATCAAGCCTGCCCTCTCCGGTCACTACGATATCGGCATTTTTCAGTTCCTTGTCAAGCTGTATTGCGTTTAGCACTATATCTATGCCGGATTTAAGCTCCACGTTCTCAAGTCCAAATAGAAACGCAAACCCAAGACCTCCCGCAGCGCCTGCTCCCGGTGTCTCGCTAAAACGTTTTCCCGCATATTCCTCAACACAGTCTGCATATTGTCTCATCATTTTATCCATCTGTGCCTTTTCATGCTCCTGTACGCCCTTTTGCTTTCCAAAAATGTATACGCAGCCCTGCTCTGTGCACAGTGGATTAGTTACATCACATGCTATTTTGAAATGACACTGCTTCAATTCCGAAGGAACCTTATCAGCCTTGATCTTTTTTACCCTTGCAAGCGAGCCAAATACCGGTGGAAGAATATTGTCATCCTCATCATAAAACTCATAGCCGAGCGCCGTCAGCATTCCTATGCCACCCTCAGTGGTTGCGCTTCCGCCTATTCCGATTATGAAATTCCGACAGCCCTTGTGCACGGCATCCAGTATCATCTCTCCCACACCCAATGAGGTCGCTTTCCACGGATCAGATTTACCTTCAACAAGTGTGATTCCTGATGCTTCTGCCATTTCCATAACAGCCGTATCATCCTCAAGTACTCCATATGTCGCGTGCACCTTTTGTCCCATCGGTCCTGTTACATCAACATGTTCATATGTGCCATTCATACCCTCTACCAAAGCGGTTACAGTTCCCTCGCCACCATCTGCAAGTGGTCTGACCACCACATCTGCTTTCGGTATTGCCGCCAATATGCCTTCTTTGCATGCCATCCCTGCCTGCATGCTTGTCATGCTTCCTTTAAATGAATCAATTGCTACTACAACCTTCATTTAACCATTCCTCTATTTTTTCTTAATATTTATTCATCTTTCTTATTCAGATCAATTATGTTCATTTTTCTTAAAATCGACTCTTTAATTGCTCCACTTAAATATGCCGGATTTAATTTACGTTTTGCATATGCCAAATAGGTGTCTTTTGTTTGTTCAATCAGAATAGCTGTAAAAAACCTTTCCCAACTGAAATAAAGCTTGCTCTCTACATACTCTGATGGATTACTCAATATGCTTCTTACTGTATTATTCTTTAAAATATCGGCATCCATAATCATCCATTCAAATGATTCAGGCAAATATAAGGCCACATTTTTTCTGCCATGGATAACCTGCAACACCCTGTCAATCTCGGAACCAAATGCCGCCCCATCTGCAATGACAAGTATTTTTTCACCTTTATGTTTGTTCAGATAATGAAAGACATTTGACTTTCCATTCATAGATTCACATTTCAAACCATTTTCTATACATACATGTTCAAAAAATTGATATCCTGAATTGCTGTCTTCCGTAATAATAGTCTCCGGACTCACTTTATCTTCATATGTATCTGTTCCATATATCCGATAGAATTCATGATAACTTTGTTTTAATGTCCCATATCTTCCAGATGTACGAATTCCATAGATTTCTTCTACGCTATATGGCAATGCCGGTAAAGCTTCCCTAGTAACAATTACATAATAATTATCTGTTTTTTGAATTTTGTCTGCAAAATCTACTGTCGTTATGAATTCATTTCCCTCATCAATAAATACAATACAGTCTGATATGCCTGACAACTGCTCTTTCCATAAACTTCCTTCAACCACATGACATTTTTTATCACATATCACCTCTACAGGTGTGCCGGTTGGATTATTCACGAAATCACGAATCATATCTACAAGTGTAGTTTTTCCAGTTGCACTGTCTCCCTGGATAATCGTCAGATTTCTCCGAAGTTCAAATTCATACTTTAAACGTTTTGTTGATACAATAACTTTATGTTTTCCTTTCATCGTATCCTCCTGCCATCAAACAAATTCACCTGCAATTGATACCAGTTCTTCCATGGTATGTACAATTTCATTCGTGTTAAGGATTCGGATGTCAAACGGTTCAACTTCAAATTTCATCAAATGCCGTAAGTTTATTGTTCTGTCTTCTGTTTCTGCAATTTTTAATAACCATTTTGCACAATTATCTCCACAGGTCGATGCATTGAAAATTTTATTTTTTTCAAACTTCACCAAAATCAATGTTTTAACACCACCTGATAACCCCGTAGGCGGTATTTTTCCTAACACTGGGCTGTCGATTACTCCACTGTCCAAAACAATTGACTGATCCACATCCTTTATCATTTTCTTCACAAATGGATCTGTAATCCAGTTATCTTCATAATCATATTTAAAATACGCTGCCGTATTATATACTGCTTCTTTCATATCTCCATAAAATATATTCAGCATACAAAATCTACTCCTCCTGTTAGATTAGCCTTGAATGAATTTCACCTCACTACAATACAAATGTATTTTCCAAAACCTAGGTAAGTGCTTACCACATGAACCTCCACGAAATCCATCAATCCGCTGTACTTAGCTACAGTATAGCGGATTGATGGGCAAATTACAATTATTATTACCGGTCTTTATGCAGTTACATGATGCGCAACTGCAAGATTGTAAAGTGGTACAAACAATTTGAAAGTGCATTTTCATGAAATTTGTGCTAGAATAACATGTTGTTGTATTATGCTAAGGAGAATTTAGAATGGAAAACTATAAACGAGGACTGACAGCAGGCATCCCGATTGCGCTGGGATATCTGTCAGTTTCATTTACTTTTGGAATTATGGCGGTGTCATATGGACTATCCTGGTGGCAGGCTGTGCTCATTTCGATGACCACTGTCACATCTGCCGGACAGTTTGCAGGCATTGGAATTATGATGCATCCGGGACAGTATTTCCAGATGCTTATTTCGCAGATTACTATTAATATAAGATATTCCTTTATGTCGATTTCGGTTGGTCAGAAGGCTGATTCCAGATTTAGCGGAATTTCAAGATGGATACTCGGCTTTATGATGACTGATGAGATTTTTGCCGTGGCAAGCCAGGAGGATTCTGTGAGCAGAAGCTTCTTTGCAGGGCTGTCAACTCTTCCATACATCGGCTGGGCTGTCGGTACGCTGATAGGTGCTATACTGGGAAGCATTCTGCCGGATAGGCTTATGAGTGCGCTGAGTCTTGCTATTTATGGCATGTTCGTGGCTATCGTGATTCCTGAGATGAAGAAATCGCGGGCGGTCGTGTTTGTTGTGCTGCTTGCACTCGTGCTTAGCTGCATGTTTTACTACGTACCGTTTTTGTCAAGGATTTCAAGCGGTATCACTATCACTGTTGTAGCCATTGTGGCTGCAGTTATCGGTTCGCTGCTGTTTCCGGTTGCAGATGATACTGATAAGGAATGATTTATTAAATATTTGATAATAAGCGTATAAGGAGATTTTACATAATGAAAAACAGTGTATTTTTTATATATTTACTCATACTTGCGGGCTCCACATATCTGATCCGCGTTATTCCTTTTATCGCAATAAAAGAAAAGATCAACAACAGCTTCGTGCGATCTTTTCTATACTATATTCCGTATGCAGTTTTAACCGCCATGACTATTCCGGCAGTGTTTTATGCTACTAACTGGTGGGTTGGTGCAGCAGCAGGACTTATCGCGGCAGTGATATTTGCATTAAAGGGCAAGGGGCTTACAACCGTGGCCGTGGCTTCCTGTGTGGCGGTATTTATTGTAGAGCTGTTCCACTAATTATTTATTTTCCCACTTGAAAGATTCCATCAATACCATATCCGGAATGATGGAATCTTTATTTTTAATTTACTTTCTCCTGTCTATGCCACTGTCACTATAATAGCGTGCCTTGCTTGCATACATTCTCCTGTCTGCTTCCTTCGCAATATCGTGTACAAGCTCCCAGTCTTCCTCCAGACTTCTTACACATCCGTATGAGATGGTCATGGAATCGACGATTTTTCCTCTCCATTCGGCTACACTGCTGTCGAAATGCTTTGTCATAGCATCAAGCTCATCCGGCTTTTGAGTGACTATCACAACAAACTCATCTCCGCCTATTCTGTATACCTTGCCAAACTCACCAAAGCTTGCCATCATGCATGTTGCGGCTGCGCAAATCATCTCATCACCCGCAGCATGTCCATATGTATCGTTTATGTGCTTTAAACTGTTTAAATCAAGTGATATATATACCCACTCTTTTTTCAAATCAAGCTTATTGATATCTGTCTCATAGGCATGTCTGTTCAGGCACCCTGTAAGTGCATCAGTATTCGATACATACAGCAGCTTTTCTTTCTCATATTTTTCCTTCATAATCTTCGAAAACATATACATAATACAGCACGATGCGAGTATAAGATATATGCCAACTACAAGCAGTGCTACTACGCTGTTCGTCATATAAAAGGATTTGTCAATGGTGACAGCCACTATATATTTGTCACCTCTCCTGATTACACATCTGCAGCCTGAATCATTTACGCTAATCTGCCTTACTGTTGGCTTATCGCTTTCCTTAATATCTGTTGGAATGCCTAAATCGTGGAAGGTTTTTCCTATTTTGTCACGATCTGTGGCCCCCTTAACCAGTTCTGTATCTGCATCTGCCACATATAGTTCCATGCCCTTGTACACAGGCATGTCAGAAACCACTGTAGATATTTCATTCTGCTTCAATTCATCTAAGAGCCTTTGCGGCTTCAACCCCACCTGTACCATCATTGTACCAGCCTCATTCCAGGTAATGGCATACATCATTGCCTTTCCCTCTGATGTATTCGGTGTGACATCCTGACACATCGTAAGGCTCTTATCGGTGAGCATTGGTTTAAAATATGACATCTGAATCCCCGAATCAAAGCTGTAGCCAAAGTATTTTGGCACGCTTCCGCTGGTTATACAACCTGTTTCATCAAACAGATGTATCTCATCTACCGACATCAGCTTTGCTATCTTTTGCAATTCCTCCACATCATTTTCTACCTGTGGCTTTGCATCTACGATATATGACACTGCCTTTGCCCTGACTATATAATCGTCCTTTAACGATTCTATAAGCTCCTCCTCACTCTGGTCATTTTTATTGAGCACAGTGACAACACGATCCAGAAGCACCTTTGATAGCCTATATGCATTTGCATCATTTACATATTTCAAAATTCCCGCCTCGAGAATCAATGCTACTACGATTACTGAAACTGAGACCATTGCAAATCTTCGCTTATTTTTCATATCCAAATTATACCAAATATATGCTGATTACGCTATATTTTTCTATAAAATTACGGACCGCAGGTCACCGCCTGCCGGGCAACGCACATACTCCCCGTAAGCTACGCTGCGCGGCTAAGATTCTGTACGAAATTATGCTTACAGTCTTTCTATGCTTGACGAAACCGGCTTTTATGCGCCGTCCATGGCGCATAACGCCTTGCCCAGCCGTCCATGGCTGGGCATTTCTGTGTTTCATGGCATAATTTCTACAGTATCTAAGCCGCTTCGCTATTCGCTTACGGGGAGTATGTGCGTTGCCCGGCAGGCGGTGACCTGCGGTACTTACTCTTTGCTAAAACTCAGGTACTTTATTGTGGCTTCGGTATCTGGCAGTCAACATACAGGATATGGTTTATCAGCCAGTCTGTGAGGTATTTAAGGATTCCCATGATCTGCTCATCCTGATCTATCTCCTCATCACTGTGATGCTCAATGAACTCATCCAGCTTTTGTACAAATTCCATATGCTGAACCTTCTGTGTAAACATCTTCTTGTAATGGATTGATTCCATGTACTGCTCCTCGTCAGCAAAGTGCTTTACTGTGTAGTCGCGGAGCTTCTCCAATATGATATCCATCTTATCATATTTATCCGGTGTAAACTCATCATGCAGCAGTTCATATGCCTCATCTGCATATTTAAATAACTGCTTGTGCTCTTCATCAATCATATCTATTCCGATATAATATTCTGGTTTCATTTCATACATAATTTCATCCTTCTTTCTTATGTAGTAATATATAAACTTTATGTTTTATCATTAGCAACACTTTAACATTACAACCAAAATGACTTATGATGTATAACATAAACAGGTTGCTGGGCGACTATTTCAAGCGCCAGAACCATAAAATATGGTACTGCCGGTCACATCGCAGTGTGGCTGGTGATAACCGGACAGTCATTAATTTATGGATTTTATATGCTTCCGGTTGTAGATCAGATGCAGATACATCGCATCGTGGGCACGGACGGCATCGTGGGCTGCAATTGCATCTGCAATTTCACGATGAGTTTCGATGGTTTCATCCCGCAGGGTGAATTCTTTAGAATCACTGATCAGAGGAATTGAACTGTTGATGATAGGAACCAGCTTTGGAACAACTATATTTTTGCTGCTTAAGGCAATAGCAGTATGAAATGCTCTATCCTTTTCAGCGTGATTTTTATTTGCAAGAAGGAGCTTTTCGGTATTTTCACATGCAGTAAGTATGTTTTTGATATCTGTCTCATCTGCACGGATAGCGGCCATGGCAGCTATGGATGGTTCGATTAGAAATCTGATTTCCATCAGATCTTTAATCATCTTTTGTTTATCTTCAACAAAGGTCAGGCCGAAGGGATCATCAATCATCCCGGGAGTGGCGGAAACATATGAACCGGAGCCTTGGCGTATGGTGATTACATTACGTGATGCGAGTGCTCGCATAGCTTCACGCAGAGAGCTTCTTCCAACATTCAGCCGTTCACACATTACGGTTTCGTTCGGAAGCTTGTCACCCGGCTGCAGGTTTTCCTCCAGTATGTATTTGATAATTCTCTCTGCAATCCTTTGGGAAAGAGTTTTTTCTTTGGAATTTTGCATGTGATTTGCCTCCTGTTGCCCAGTGCCTTGATGTTTAGTTTTTCTGTACGTTTAAATATTATTTCAAATATTTCATTGGCATTCTTTTTGTCTGTAACTCCCGGAAAATATTCCTTATATCCCATAGTTGTTTAAAAACACGCCTTTTTCGCATGGTCTGCCATACAGATATCCCTGCATATAGTCTACATGGATTTCTTTCATTGCGCAAGCCCACTCTTCCTTCTCAATTCCCTCAATGCAGATTTTTACATTTACACTGTGAACCATCTCTATAATCTTTCTGAACAGCTCATGATCCTTTTCACTGCGCATCGCCATTGCCGTAAAATCCTTATCTATCTTTACATAGTCCGGGTTCATCTCACCGATATAGCGAAGATTTGAATAGCCTGTTCCAAAATCATCTATTATGAACTGGATATTATTCTCATCAAGCTTTTTCCTGAAGCTGCAAAAACATGGCGTCATATCCATGAATCCACTCTCTGTCATTTCAATACAGATTGATTCAGGTCTCAGATTGTTTGCCTGGATAGCAGAGAGAATTTTATTTGCCATACTTCCACGCATAATCTGTATATATGATATATTGATATTTACCCTGAAATCCGCAATATACTGCTGCATTTCACGGCACATTTTTGCTGCTTCGTTCAATACAAACTCTCCAACCGGAATGATGAGCCTGCTCTCCTCCAGTAAAGGAATAAACTCAACCGGGGAAATCATTTCATCGCCCTCATCCGAATGCATGAAAAACCGTAAAAGTGCCTCTGCACCGATTATTCGATCAGCACTATCTAAGATAGGCTGGTAATATACCTCAAAGCCTTCAAAATCATTTACAGTTGCGCTACGAAGCGCACTCAGGATGGTATTTTTGCGCAATGACGCTTTATAATCCTCTGCCTCAAAGAAGTAAATGCTTCCTCCGCCTCTTTTTTGGGCACATTTTAAAGAAAAATCCGACTTTTTCCTGCACTCTATTGCGCCCTCTGCCAGTGTTGATATATCTGTCACTCCGGCAGAAACCGAAAAGATTGATTTATAGTTTTCATCAACTATAAACTCATCAATTTTTTCACCTATCCTTTTGAACAACTGCACCACATCATCCTGCGATTTGCTCAACATATCCACAAGCATATACTTGTCTGTAACAAGATGATATATTTTCTGACCGCTTGAGAGACATTGTGCTATGCATTCAGCCACTCTTTTAAGTATGTAGTTGCCATATATCTGTCCATGAATATTATTGATTATCTCAAAATCGTCAATTCCAATCTGTATGAAATAACCTGACAGCTTCTCTTTAGGCTGTGAATAGAGATATGACGCCATCTCCTTTTCACCTAACAGCCCACTGATATTGTCAGCCCTCTGCCTGTTTCCTGTCTCATTCATACAGCCGATAATATAGTGCGGTTTCCCCTCATTATCATTGATTACCTCCCCGCGGCAGTTAATCCATACCGGTAAATTCTTCCCGCTAATCAAACGACATAGCACGTTGTACCTTTTTTCGTTTCCATCATATATTTTACGCTTGTGATTTTCGAGCAGCTTACGGTCTTTCTCATAAACCAATGTACGAAGATGCTTTGTTGCATCATTCATAAATTTATCAGGAAGCATAAAACGCTCTACCGCTGACTGTGATATCCTCAGTGTATCATTCTTCAAATCTATAATATACAGATAATCATCCATACAAGGTGCAATTAAGTCAATCATACTTCCTGCTTCCCGCTCGTCAAGTATTTTATATGCATCAAAAGCCATAATTAAATTTCACCTTCTATTATATTACTCTTCAATGTCTGAAATTGTGAATTTCGCTATCATTTCACTCAGATTTTCTGATTCACTGCTCATCTGCTGGCTCGCAGCCGCACACTCCTGTGATGTTGCTGAATTGGTCTGTACAACATCATTGATCTGCTCAATTCCTTCGTTAATCTGCTTGATCTCACTGGTCTGGGTCTCCAGTGTATCAGCTATATTAATCACCTCTTTTGTAATCACCTTAGAGTTCTCTGCTACTTCTTCAAGCTGTGAGGCTGTCTGCTCTGCAATATTCATGCCTTTTTCAACAGCCTGCACAGATGTCTCTATAAGCGCAGCCGATTCCTTTGCAGCCTGTGCACTTTGATCGGCAAGCATATTTACCTGATTTGCCACAACCGCAAAGCCTTTTCCTGCCTCCCCTGCTCTTGCTGCCTCAATAGAAGCATTTAATGCAAGCAGGTTCGTCTGTGATGCAATCTCATTAATAGTTGATATAATCTGATCTATCTGTTTAGAGGCTTCGTTTATTTCATGCATAGATGCAACCATCTCCTGCATCTTTCCATTGCTTTCCCAAATTGCACCTCCAAGCTCATCCACTTTTCCACTGATTTCCTTTGCACTCTCTGAATTCTGCTCCACCTGCTCTGAAACTCCCGCAACTGTCGCTGTCAGTTCCTCTACAACCGCAGCCTGATTGGTTGCACCGTCTGCAAGGTCATTTGAGCTTGCAGCTACCTGCTCTGCCGCACTTGAAACCTCGCTTGATACATTCTGGATTCCCTTTATGGTGACTGCCATACTTTTTTCAAATTCCATAAATGAATGTAAAATACCTACAAAATCGCCTCTCCACTCTACTTCCGGCTGTGCATCAAAATGTCCGTCCGCAAAGAGCTTCATCGACCTGTCTATATCATCCACATATGAGCCGAGAATGCGGATAGACTTTCTCATGCTGTGTGCCAATCTACCGATTTCATCCTCTGAACGGTAATCAAGTGCGCTGTGAAGATTTCCTTCTGTCAGCTCCTTTGCCACATCCTCGATTGCATGTAATGGCTCAAGGATTGTATCAAGCACGATCTTTCCTGTTCTCTTTGTCAACTGCCATGCACATATCAGACAGACAATTATGACTATGAGTCCGACTGCAGCACATACGTATGTACTTACAACTGCCTGATGGCTTCTTTCGTCAGCCAGCTTGTTGATTTCCTTTGCAAGCTCAACAGTTTTATTTAACTTTGGTGTACACTCATTGATAATCTGATCAACAGCCTCATCCTTCTGTCCGGCTTTAATCTTATCCATGATTGAGTATCCGATATTCGCCCAGTCAGAAAGAGCCTTTGAATATTCATTATACTGATTCTCAGGAACGATACCTGATTTTTTTATTGTTTTTAACTGCACATCAACATCTTCAAGCTTTTCTTTTGCGCCCTGCTCATAGTCGTCATATGTTGATTTGTCAGGATTAAGTGCCATCTCTCTTACATTTCTAGCCGCTGCAGTTACATTTATTCTACATGTCTTAACCGCCTGATCGGCAGCATTTACCTTGTTTACATAGTTTAACATATTGAAAAACAACACACCAATGACCGCAATCGAAAGCAGTCCCGAAATAAGCATCATGGTAATAACCATTTTGTAACCATAGTTGATCCTTTCACCCAAATGCATGTTTTCCAATTTCTTTTTCATCGCACCTTTTTTTGAAGACATAGTTTGTTATTTCCTCCTATCTTATGATACTTTTTGACCATTTAATTATATTATTATTTATACTCAAGTCTAAATTCATCAGACAAATTCAGTATAGTACTATTTTTCTAAGGGAGCAATACTATATTCTCAATAATCTTTATGTGAATCTTTCCATTAAATATGTGGATTTGCACAAAATGGTAGATTTTTTTCGCAATCCCCCTTAAAATACATATGATGATTTTATCTTGTTTTATGTAATGATGTAAGCCCCGGCTGCCCGACCGGCACACACAGCTTCCCCGCGTGCGAATAGCGAAGCTGCTTAGATACTGTAGAAATTATGTCATGAAACACAGAAACGCTCCTGCATGGACGCATGGGCGAGGAGAACCGCGCCACGGACGGCGCGTTTCGACGGTTTCGTCAGGCATAGAAACCCTTCAAACATAATTTCGAACAGTATCTTAGCAGTGCAGCGTAGCACGCGGGGAAGCTGTGTGTGCCGGTCGGGCAGCCGGGGCTTACAGTTATATATTCAGGAAAAATCAGCTCAGAAGTGAAAATGCAAATACCACGATGCCAAGTATTACAAGCACAATACCTGTGGCACGGTTTAAGGTTTTTGCGGATGCCTTGTTTGCAAAGACCGCTGCAATTCTCGCCCAAAGGAGTGTAAATGCAATACATAAAAGCAGCACAAACCAGTCCGGTTTTCCACCGATGGCAAAGTGCGAGGCAGCTCCTGTAAAGGCTGTAAATGCCATGATAAATACGCTCGTTCCGACTGCAGTCTTAAGCTCATAGCCAAGCACCGATGTGAGGATGAGGAGCATCATCATACCGCCTCCCGCACCTATGAAGCCACAGATAAATCCGATAAGCACGCCGCAGATGATTGACTGGACAGCTCTCTTTTTAGCTGAAACTCCCTGCATGGCCTCCTTTGTTGTCATGACAGGACGGACTATAAACTTGATTCCGAGTAAAAATGTCATAAATACCGAAAAGTTGCCCATTGTTGCTGACGGCACGAGGCTTGATACATAGCTCCCGACAACCGTGAAGCATAAAACCGTGACCATCATTATGAGCCCGTTTTTTACATCAAGGTTCTTGTTCTTTCCATATGTATAGGCTGACACTGCGCTGGCAAGTACATCAGACGACAGGGCTATTCCCACTGCCATATAAGGATCCATTCCCAAAAATGTAATGAGCATAGGGCTTATTACTGCTGCTGCGCTTAGTCCCGCAAAGCCAGTTCCAAGGCCTGCGCCCATACCGGCAAAAAATGTTACTATTATAGTTATTAATGTGCTCATTTGTGTGATTTCCTCCTGATTATTTCATCCATATTATTCTCAAGCTGTTCCATAACAATCGTCAGCTGCTTTTTCTGCTCCTCATCTATCCCTGCAAACAGATTTGCTGTAAACTGCTGCTGTATACGCCTTCCTCTTTCAATGACAGTCCCGGCCTTTTTTGTACAGACAAGCTCCGTCTTCCTCCTATCATTTTCCACAGGTTTTCTCTCCAGATAGCCTTCATTCACAAGCTTATCAACATTTACAGACACAAGATTTGCCTTGATTTTTCTTATTTCAACTATATCCCTTGCCGTCTTATATTCCGGATTGTTCGCCAGAAACATGAGTATATCAAAGGCTGTCTGCGGAAGCTTCAGCTCATGGCACAGTGGTCTGCACTCATCGCTGTAGGTTCGCGAAATTTTCTCTGCAAACTCAAAGTTAAATTTCATATGTGATATTCCTTCTTTTCTTTTCCTATTTTGCTGCTTCGTTATACATTTTTGAATTATTCATTTTTGAACTAATTATATATCTCTCTGTCATTTTGTCAAGCGGTTATCGTAATTTATACCCTGCAATGCTATACTTTTTGAGGCATTTTTTCATTAACTATTATGATATGATTTAACAGTTATATAATACCTTGAAAGTATCCTGCAGTCATGGTATTATATGTAATTGGCGCTTTGTTGCACATTTTAAACACCGGCTAATCTACCGGTGATTTTAATTTTAATAACTAAAGCTTCGTACATATATAATGTAGGAGTTTTAAATTAACAATCATTTACAATAGGAGGAATTATGAGTCAGGAAACAAATTCAGCCCCTGTAACAGAGAACAAGATGGGAACCATGCCTATCGGCAGACTTGTATTTAACATGTCTTTGCCTATGATGATTTCCATGCTCGTACAGGCTCTATACAACATCGTGGACAGTATTTTCGTTGCAAAGCTGTCCGAAAACGCACTCACAGCAGTTTCACTTGCCTTCCCTTTGCAGACACTCATCATCGCTGTCGCAACCGGTACAGGTGTAGGTGTAAACGCGCTGCTGTCAAAGTCCCTCGGCGCCCATAAATACGACGAGGCCAACAAAATCGGCATCAACGGTGCCGTACTATATGCATTCAGCTATGTAATATTTCTGATTCTCGGACTTACAATCGTAAAGCCTTTTTACATGAGTCAGATTGGAAATGCTGATGTCGAAATCATGGATATGGGTGTGAGCTACCTGAGTACTGTTATGATTTTTTCATTTGGTATTTTTGCGGAAATCTTTTTTGAGAGGGTGCTTACATCGACAGGAAGAACTATTTTCAGCATGACCTCACAGCTTTGCGGTGCCATCACAAATATCATTCTGGATCCTATCATGATCTTTGGACTGCTTGGCTTCCCTAAGCTCGGTGCTACCGGTGCAGCCGTGGCAACCGTTGTGGGACAGTGCGTAGCCGCCGTTGTTGCCTTTGCCTGCAACCACAAATTCAATCATGAAATCAGCCTGAGCTTCAAGGGCTACAGCCCGGATTTCAAAATCATGGGAACCATTTATGCTATCGGTATTCCGTCAATCATCATGCAGTCTATAGGCTCAGTAATGACATATGCCATGAACAGAATACTTATCGGCTTTTCATCGACTGCCGCTGCTGTTTTCGGTGTTTATTTCAAGCTGCAGAGCTTCTTCTTTATGCCTGTATTCGGACTGAACAACGGAATCACACCTATCATCGCATTCAACTATGGTGCGCAAAACAGAAAGCGTATGGTTAAAACAATAAAGGTCAGCCTGATAACCGCATTCTGTCTGCTCTTCGTTGGCTTTGCCTGCTTTGAGTTCATACCACAGGTGCTTCTTGGAATGTTCAGTGCCTCTGACGATATGCTCAAAATCGGAGTGCCTGCGCTCAGAATAATCGGTGTGCATTTCCTCATCGCATGGTTTTGTATTATCGTCGGCACAGTATTCCAGGCTTTAGGAAAAGCTGTCTTTTCCATGATCGTATCGATCATGCGTCAGCTTGTGGTTTTAATCCCGGCAGCATACATCCTTTCAAAGCTTGGTGGACTCCACGCAGTATGGTGGGCTTTCCCGATAGCAGAGGTGATATCCTTTACTGTTACGACATTATTCTTAATCAGGATTAACAGAACTATTATCTCAAAGATTCCTGATGGAAGCGATGTGCTGTAAGAAAACAATTTTACTTGAGTTTTAAAATGATTAACAATAAAATCCGCTGCATTATATCATGTGCGTAATCATCTGATATAGTGCAGCGGATTTATTATATTTATGTCATATTTTCACATATTCTGATTTCTGCACCAGCTTGGTGCAGCTTATGAACCGACTCCATCTTGCGTATTATCTTGCGTATTTTCTTCCTCCTTTATATAAAAAGTGTAATCTGCAGATACAAACCTCTTTTAAAAAATGCGATTTTGTGGTAAAATAGCAAAAAAGAAAATGCGATTTTGTAGTAAAACATCAAAATAAAAAATGCGATTTTGTAATTTTATTAGGAGAATGTCATGTTTAAGCGAAAAATATATGATAAATTATTGCAATGGAAAAGAGACTCCGATGGTAAAACAGCACTCCTTATTGAAGGAGCCCGTCGTATAGGCAAGTCAACCATCGTTGAGTCATTTGGACGAAATGAATACAAAAGTTATATAATCATTGATTTCTCAACCGTATCAAAAAATATACGTGAACTGTTTGAGGATATTTCAGATCTGAATTATCTGTTTTTGCAGTTGCAGCTCCAATACAAGGTCGATCTCTATGAGAGAGAGTCTTTGATTATTTTTGACGAAGTACAATTATGCCCACGCGCAAGACAGGCTATCAAATCGCTTGTAAAAGATCACAGATATGATTATATAGAAACCGGTTCTCTGATTTCTATCAAAAAAAATGTACAGGATATACTTATTCCAAGCGAAGAGAGAAAGTTAAGCATGTATCCTATGGATTATGAAGAATTTTTATGGGCTTTGAATGATGAAACAACTATCCCCCTAATCCATAAGCTATTCGATTCTCAAAAACCCTTCGGAGAAGAGATTAATCGTAAATTGATGCGTGATTTCCGTCTTTATATGCTTGTCGGGGGAATGCCGCAGGCAGTTGATGAATATATCAAAACCAATAACTTCCGTAAGGTTGATGACGTAAAGCGTGATATTCTGAATCTTTATGAAGATGATTTCAAAAAAATAGATGCTACTGGAAAAATATCTATGCTTTTTGATGCAATTCCTGCGCAGCTAAACAAAAATGCTTCGCGATATCAGGTATCAAGCGTACTGACAAACAATCGCGCCGATAATACACTGGAACTGATTGCAGAGTTAAAAGACTCAAAAACTGTTTTGGTATCATACCATGCAAATGACCCAAGTGCCGGTATGTCAACCAACAAAGACTTAACCCGGTTTAAACTATTTTTATGCGATACCGGGCTGTTTACTACATTGATGTTTAAAGACAAAGATTTCACAGAAAACATAATTTATGAAAAATTGTTAAATGACAAGCTAGGAACTAATCTAGGCTATCTTTACGAAAATGTAGTTGCACAGCTTTTAACGTGTAATGGCAACGAATTATTTTACTATACTTTTTTTAATGAAAGTTCACGCCATAATTACGAAATAGATTTTCTTATTGCCAAAAAAAATAAGGTTTGCCCTATTGAAGTAAAATCCAGTGGCTATAAAACCCATAAGTCCCTGGATGAATTTTCAATAAAATTTTCAAACCGTATTCTTCAAAAATATCTCGTATATACAAAGGATTTCTCAAAAGACAAAGACATACTCTGTCTGCCTGCTTACATGATTTCGTTTTTGTAAGAAGAATACTTTTTAAATATGATTTTAATACACACACTTATATGGAGGATTAAGACATGAAATTTATATCGTGGAATGTAAATGGACTGCGCGCATGCGTCCAGAAAGGTTTCCTTGATTTTTTTACCAGTATAGATGCGGATTTCTTTTGTATTCAGGAGTCCAAGCTACAGGCGGGACAGATTGACCTTGACCTGCCGGGCTATCACCAGTACTGGAATTATGCCGAGAAAAAAGGCTATTCCGGCACAGCCATTTTCGCCAAAAATGAGCCATTATCTGTGTCTTACGGCATAGGCATTGAGGAGCATGATAGGGAAGGACGTGTCATCACACTTGAATATGACAATTTCTATCTCGTAACCTGCTATACTCCAAACTCACAGAATGAGCTGAAAAGGCTGCCGTACCGTATGCAGTGGGAGGATGATTTCCGTGAATACCTTAAGACTCTCGATGCCAAAAAGCCTGTCGTACTGTGCGGTGATCTGAATGTCGCACACAATGAGATCGACCTGAAAAATCCAAAAACAAACCGCAGGAATGCAGGTTTTTCAGACGAGGAACGTGCTAAAATGACAGAGCTTTTAGGTTCCGGTTTTACCGATACCTTCAGATATTTTTATCCGGATGCCGAGGGTATATATTCCTGGTGGTCATACCGTTTTAAGGCTCGCGAGAAGAACGCAGGCTGGCGTATCGACTACTTTATCACTTCGGAGCGCATCAATGATAAGCTGCAAAAGGCAGCAATCCATACCGATGTGCTCGGTTCAGACCACTGCCCTGTTGAGGTTGATATTGAATTTTAAATTTAAGGTTATGTATTTTTACAATCCCTTATGCACCACTTTCTTCTCTAGCTTATCCCCATCCAGGGTATACTCAACAGCATTATACGCACCGTCTCTGTATGCGAACGTCTCATTGTCATCCTGATAATGCACGAAGCTGCCCTTGCCCGGATATGTCAGTATGCTGATCTTATCCTCTGTAATGTCCTCTGTAGAGCGGATTTCTCCGTCTGCAACAGGGATAATGGCTCCTGCTTTTATGAAGACCGGCACTTTATCAAGTGGTGCATCTGCTAAAATATATCTGCCGCCACTGTATTTTTCGCCTGTGTAGTAATCATACCAGTCGCCGCCAGGCAGATAAACCTCTCTTGCCTCCTTGCCCGGTGCGATCACAGGTGCAACCAGTACAAAGCTTCCGAGCATATATTCATCGGAAATATTTCTCACATGCTTATCTGCAGGATACTCATATACGAGCGGGCGCACGATAGGTGCTCCTGTCTTTTCACACTCATGTGCCAGATCATAGATATATGGGATAAATCTGTATCTGAGCTTTACTGTCTTTCTGACTGCATCTATCGTAGTCTCGTCAAACTGCCAAGGCTCCTGTCTGCGTGTTCCCATCGCTGAATGGTTTCTGAAAAACGGCACAAATACTGCTGCCTCATAAAATCTGACAAGAAGCTCCGGTGTAGTATCACTTCCGAAACCGCCTATATCGCTGCCACACATGGCAAGTCCACTGACTGACAGATTGCACACCTGCTCGAGCGAAAGTGCTATATGCGCCCAAATGCTGTGATTGTCTCCGGTCCAGCCACCGCAGTATTTCTGGCTTCCGGCATATGCAGCCCTGGTAAGTACAAACGGGCGTTTTCCACCATCATTTTTCGCAAGTCCCTCATATGTGGCTTTTGCCATAAAATGTCCGTAAATATTGTGAACCTTTTCATGTGCTCCATACTCAAACTGCACATCATCCGGCAGTGGTCCGTTGAAGCTTGCAGGCTCATTCATATCATTCCATATGCCACTGATGCCGTGCGTAAGAAGTATCTTTGTCTTGTCTCCCCACCAGCTTCTGACGCTTTGCTTTGTGAAGTCTGGAAATACCGATGTTCCCGGCCAGACAGCATTTTCATATACACTGCCATCTGTATCATGTGCAAATGCATCCATCTCCATACCCTCTTTGTACATGAAGTAGTCCTCATCCTTCTTCACACCCGGGTCAATGATGGATATGAGCTTTACACCCCTGTCAGCAAGCTTCTCTGAAAGGCCCTTTACATCCGGGAATTTCTTGTCATCAAAGGTGAATACCCTGTAGCCGTTCATGTAATCGATATCCATATGTATCACATCGCATGGGATATCAAGCTCGCGGAATTTGTCAGCTATATCAAGCACCTCATCCTGTGTGTAATAGCCCCAGCGGCTCTGATGGCTGCCGTATATCCATCTCTGATAAAGCGGTGTGGTGCCTGTCATTGATGTATAAAGTCCTACCACCTCTGCCATATCATTTCCCGGCATAAAATAGTAGTCCAGTTCGCCCTTCTCATGCTCGATGAAATAGTAATCTGTGTTTTCATAACCGAAATCAAAGGTTGTCTTGTAGGTATTATCCGCAAAAATTCCATAGCAATATTCATCGCCCAACACGATAAAAAATGGTATGGATTTGTACAGCGATTTGAAGCTGTCCACATGTGGCGCAGGATCATCCGTGTTCCAGTTTACATATGAATATCCACGCTTGTTGAGGCATCCCGGCTTATCTCCCAGACCGTAAATAGCATCATCCTTTCCAAGCTTTTTGATGATGGTAACAGCGTCAGTTTTTTCTTCATCTTTTCCGACAGTATGTCCCTCAAGCTCTGCGATGGCAAGATCCTCGTACGGATTCTTCTCACTCTTTTTGCGTGCTTTTTCATAATCTGAAAGCACAAGCTTCCCTTTGTAATAAATATCAAGCTTCTCGTTATCCTTCACATTTACAGTAATATCCCTTGCGCGGATGACTGCTTTAACTGCTGCATCGCTTACACCGGCTTCTGCTGCTGTCTTCTCGGTATCTGACGCAGCCTTGCAGGTCACGCTTGGTGTGGCAGCCTTCGGAATGAAGCTCTCCTCGATTGCAACACTTTCGATGTCTTGTTTTTGCGCAACATGTACCATGTTGTTCTCAAATACAGTGACAAACAGACTGCCGTTCTCGTATATCAGCTCTGCTGTGTTGTCCTGTATTTTACAGTTCTTATATGAATTGCCCATTGAGTAATCCTCCCTTTAATTATATAGTTTCGAGTTGTTTCGTTGTTATTACTATAGTACCATTCATCGCTATGATGGTCAATAACTACCTCGCTTTATCCCTCTGCGACAATGGCACCTCGTTTTTCATGTAAGTGTCCCACACATTCATGCGGTCCTGCTCGTCAAGCTTGCGCAACACCCTTGCCGGCACACCTGCTGCGATACAGTTGTCGGGAATATCGCGGTTTACGACTGCGCCTGCTGCCACGATGCAGTTCTTTCCGATTGTGACACCACCACAGATTGTAGCACTCGAGCATATCCAGCTTCCGTTACCGATCCTTATAGGCTTTGCATATTCAAGGTCATGGAAGCCGTCTGGATATTCCTGTGGCAGACGCTCCTCTGACAAAAACGGATGGCAAGGTGTCGCAATAGTGACATTTGCTCCAATCCATACTCCGTCACCTAGCTCAATCGGTGCGCAATCCAGAAATGTACATTTGTAGTTTACAAAGCAGCCCTTGCCAAAGTGGATATTCACACCATACTCACAGTAAAATGGTGCAAAGATGCATGCGCCACCATCCTTTGCGGATGGTATCATTTTCTCCAAAATACGCTGCTTGCGCTTCTTCATCCAAATCGGTGTGCGGTTGAATTTGTCACACAGTCCCATTCCTCTTTCATGGTAGCCTGCTATATCTGCGCTGTCTGCATTGTAGAGCTTTCCCGCTCTCATTCTGTCCCAATTGTTCATAGTGTTTCTCCTGATGTTTCTTACAAAAATACTTCTGTTTACTATAATAGTATCATCCATTTTTACTTTTTACAATAAAGAAAGTCACCGGTCACACCTAGTATGACCGGTGACTGTTACTGTTCACGCCTAACAGTGCAGTCAGCAACTTTCTGTCTATAAATACCAATTCAATATCAATAGCCTCAGGCCGTAAGTATTTCTGTCAAAGCACCATACAGCTCTGTATCAAGCTCCTTTGCCTTAAGCTCTGATAAAATCACTGTGGTTTTCTTTCCCGATGTAACGAGACCATAGATTTCATCCTTTAGCACAAAGCCTATCTCTGCCTGATTCAGGAAATCAAAGCATCTTTTTTCGAGTTGATTATCAAGAGCTACTGTGTCCGCTGATATTGAAACGCTTATTTCGCTTGCTGTAGATGCATTTACAGTAACGATGAGCTTTCTATTTTCATAATCATATTTAATCTTTGCCCAAACCTCTTTTCCGTCCACAAAGACCTTTACATTACCGGCGGCTGCTTCGGTTCTTCTCTCAAACACGAGCTTATAGGTTCTGTTTTCAGGTATTAATGATGTATCGCCATCTGCCGGAGAAATGACAAACACATCTTTATCCGCAGAATATTTCATAGCTGTGGTCACGCAGCTGCCATCTACATATCCGCAGGATTCGTTGTCATCCTCGTACAGCTCAAACTCACCATCAGCCTCCGGGAATACCCTGACACATAATACATCAGGATTTTTGATAACAGACCTTGCATCAAGCTCATCCATATCCGCGCACACAAGTATGCCTCCTGCCTTCGCAAACACCGGAATACTGCTCAAATCCCTGTAGGTCTCCAGCATTCTTCCGCCATCATAGCGCATGCCTGTATAGATATCATACCAGATGCCCTCCGGGAACCATACTTTGGTTTTTGCCACATTGAGTCCCTTAATGCGTGGAGTTGTAACAGGTGCTGCCATAAGCTGGCTGCCAAAGAAATACTGATTCTTTACCTCGTAAGCCTCTGCATTCTCAGGATACTCATAATACATAGGCTCAATCAGCGGCATATTCTTTGCATAGCTGCGATAATTCATGGTATACAGATACGGAATCATACAATGCCTCTGTCTGAGAGCATCCTCCATCGCTTCCTCCGTCTCTTTTTTGAATCTCCATGGCTCCTTGCCGTTAAATTCGCTGCATGAGCTGTGCAGACGCATTATCGGAGAGAATATACCGTATTGTGTCCATCTGGCTGTCAGCTCATCATCCTTGTAGCCAAGCATATGTCCGCCAATATCATGGCTCCACCATCCATATCCGATGTTTGTCGCTGTCGTTGTAAAATACGGCTGGAAATCAAGTGACTCCCATGTAATATGTGTATCTCCCGAAAAGCCAATCGGATATCTATGGCTTCCCGGACCCGCATAGCGCGAGAATGTCATTGGACGCTTGCCGCCTCTTTTATTATCAAGATAATGAAAATGATTAAAAATCCATAGCGGATCCAGTCCTTCAACCTTGCAGTTGCTGCCCTGCTGCCAGTCAATCCACCAGAAATCCACGCCTTCAGCCTCTCTCGGATGATGAAGATACTTAAAATATGCATCCATAAACTTAGGGCTCGCCGGATCACATACAACCGGGTCCTCATTTTTATAGTCCACGCCCATTTCCTTTGCCATATCAACATACATCTCTTCGCAGCCCTGTACACCATCCGCAGGATGTACGTTCAGGGTAGTATGCATTCCTCTGTCATGGAGCTTTCCAAGAAAGCGCTTCGGATCAGGGAAGAACTTCTTGTTCCATGTATATCCGGTCCAGCCGCTTCCGTATTTAGGGTCCACATCAACCTGATGCCAGTCCATATCTATTACGGCTACCGTGAACGGGATATTCTTTTCATCGAATTTGTCCATCAGCTCCATATAGCTTTCTTCTGTGTATTTATAATATCTGCTCCACCAGTTTCCCAGCGCGTATCGCGGAAGCATCGGAGTCTTGCCGCAAAGCCTGTAAAAATCATTAAGCGCCTGCTTGTATTCATGTCCGTATCCAAAGAAATACAAATCCGACACGCCTTTTTTTCTCGGCTCAATCCATCCATCATCAAGTAAAATCTGTGATTTACTGTCATCAAGAATTGAATATCCAAAGCGCGAAACGATACCGTGTCCAAGCTTGGTTTCTCCGTTTACGTCATCGAGTGTACGCGCTGTGCCCTGCAGATCATCCACCTTCTCGCCGTAATGCCAGATGCTGTGATATGCGCTCAGATTTCCCTTGATCTGTATGCTCAGTCCGTGTGATGAGAACTCCTTCTCATTATATATCAGGTGAAGCATTGATGTATGAACCTCAATTCCATCAGCGTTGCGCACCACATGATAGTCGGTCTTTGGAAAATCCCTGAACAATACTGTCTGTGTTGCCCTGTCCTCGAACACACCATCTTCACTGTATTCCAAACGTACAAGCGCCTCTGTCAGGAAAGTAATCCTGTATTTTTCACCTGTTATCATATTGTCCGATAATGCCACCGGACTTGTCTTTACTCTGTATATTTCCTGCATGAAATACTCCCTCTCATATAAATTACGTTAGCCCTTGACAGCCGATGCAGCAATTCCTGCGATAAACTGCTTCTGGAAGAACAGATATATCAGTAAAACCGGTATGATAGATATTGCCGTTGCCGCAAAAAGTGCACCATAATCTGTAGAATACTGTCCGTTAAACATCTTTAAGCCTACTGCCAACAGCTGCTTTTCCTTGGTATTGATTACAAGGTAAGGCCACAGATAGTCCTCCCAGGTCCACAGGAACTGAAAAATAGCTATACTTGAAATTCCGTTTTTTGCCATCGGAAATATAATCCTGTGAAAGATATAAAACTCATTAGCGCCATCCATTCTGGCAGCTTCAATAATCTCATCCGGGATGGTCTCAATGTGCTGCTTCATCATAAATATTCCAAATCCGCTGAACATAGCCGGAATAATAAGTGCCTTATAGCTGTCCATCCATCCGAATTTCTGAATCATAGTGTATTTTGGAATAATTGTTACACACCATGGAATCATCATAGTAGCCAATACAAAGCCAAATAGGATATTTCTGCCCTTAAACTTATATTTGCTTAATACAAAGCCACAGATTGTACTGGTGTATACCACAAGCAGGGTTACAACAATCGTGATAAACAAACTGTTTCCAAAAAACCTCATGAAATTGAAATGCGAATTCATGCTGATGTAATTGTCTATTGTAAACTCTTGTGGAAGCAGATGTTGCTGCAACGCCATTATTTCCTTATTCTGCTTAAATGATGAGCATAGCATCCATATAAACGGATAAACTGTAACAATGCCCAATAATAGAAGGAATACATTTAAAACTATACTGCTTACTTTTTTTCTCATGATATTTCCCTCCTACTCTTCCTTGCCCGATACTTTGAAAGAAAGCACGGTAAGCACTGCGGTAATCACAAAAAGCACAAATGAAAGTGCTGATGCATATCCAAAGTTGTATTTGACAAAGGCCTCATCATAAATAATGTAAGAAGCCAGATATGTTGATGTTCCCGGTCCACCCTCTGTCATGATGAGTATCTGAACATATGCCTGGATATACGAAATAATTGATGTAATGACTACAAAAAGTGTCATAGGCTTAAGCAACGGCAATGTAATGTATCTGAATTTCTGCCAGCCACTCGCTCCGTCAACCTGTGCTGCCTCCATGACATCTGCCGGAAGTGAGTACAGGCCTGCCATATACATGACAACCGCATATCCAAAATCCTTCCAGATGGTCATTATAATTACTGCAATCAGAGCAGTTTTGGGATTCATCAGCCAGTTGATATCGAGTCCGAATATTTTGTTGATGGTTCCAATCTGTGGATTGTACATGAACTTCCATACAAATGCCACTGCAACCATAGGTGTCACTACAGGCATATAGTAAACTGCCCTGAAAAAGCTCTTATGCTTTATAAGCGTTGAATAAATAGCATACGCTATTCCCAGTCCCAGACCGACTCTGAAAACAATTACAACTGCTGAAAAGATCACTGTATTGAACATTGATTTGGCGAACAATTTGCTCGTGAACACCTGCTTATAATTTTCCAGACCCAAAAACTTGTATGTTCCGCTTAACGGATTCCACTCATGAAAGCTTCCTGCAAATGCTATACCAATTGGTATTATCAAAAACACTGTAAAGAAAACTACCATAGCTAAAACAACTATGTTTCTTAAAATTATTTCACTTTTACTTTGTAATGGATGTGTTTTTTTAAACATTAATAATCCTCCGTGGTGAATCTCTACATGTTATTTTGCAAACTCATATAGATTCTCGACTGACTGGAATGAACTGTTCTTCATATCCTTTATAATATCAGCCTGTGCCTTGTCTAAAGCCGTATCAATATCTACTCCATTGTAGAATATATCCTCTCCGGCCTTTTTCATATCCTCCTCAACACATGAAGGCATCGGACCCGGCCAGATATAGTGGTCAATGTGCTCTGAAAGTACCTTAAGCGATGGGTTTTCAAGTATTTCCTCATTGTCTGCAAGGGATTTCTTTGCAGGGAAGGTACTCATGGCAAGATTGAAAGCTACCTGAGACTCATCATCGCAGAGGAAGAACTTTACAAAATCCTGTGCAACTGCCTGCTGATCCTTTGGTGCTTTTTTGTTTACACCGAATGTTGACTCACCGTTATATCTATTGTATGCATATGGATTTCCGTCAAATGTAGGAATTTCAAATACGCCAAAATCTATATCGCTCCATGTGGTCTTAAGTGTATTGTAATAATGTCCCCACTGAATAACCATTGCCGACTGTCCCTGTCCAAAGCTGTCTGCACAGTTCTCGCCAAAATCCTTTGAACCGATCTGATCCTTGTCATACATATCAACAAGCATCTGCATAACCTTCTTCATCGCATCTGAATTAACATTAGGTGTCTTTCCATCCTCCTGGAATAAGTTTTCACCAAGCTGATAGTTAAGTCCCAGCAGGTAATTCTGGTGGAAATCATTATTGAAATTGAGTCCGGCCTGGACTATTTTGTCTCCGTCCTTGATGGTAAGCTTCTTTGCTACCTCAATCATTTCATCCCAGGTCTTTGGAATATCATCATCTGTCAGTCCGGCTTCCTTCCACATCTTCTTGTTGTAATAAACAGAGCCTGTCATCATTCCGTAATCAATGTAATAAACCTTGCCATCAATCACATGGGCGCTTACTCCATTAAAGTCCTGCTCCAAATCCTCAACAGGAATATCAAGCGGAGCCATATAGTTGATAAGATTCTCATGATAGCTGTTATGTACATCGAAGAGTGCCGGTCCGTTCTCACCATCGAGTGCCAGAGGAAGCTTTGTCCAGTAATCTTCCCATGGATTATCCACAAGGTTTATAGTTACATTAGGATGAATAGCTGTGTATCTGTCAATAACCTTCTGAAATAATTCATCACTTCCCCACTCCCACATGTCAATTGAGATATCCTTTCCATCATTAATCTCAACCGAAGGGTCATACTTCACCGTATCGCCAAATGGCTTTGTTGGTACCTTTATGTCCTTTTTAGCTGATGAAGCCGATGAGCTGCCGCAGCCTGTAAGCGCTGTCACTGCCATTGTAGCTGCCATAACTGTTGCAATAAGTTTCTTCTTCATAGAAATCCTCACTTTCTTAATTCAATATCCTCTTTTTCGTTCAAATTAGTTTAGCGCTAAATCTAACTATAATCTACCACCACCTTATACATTCGTCAACAGTTTTTTATTTTTTCATCACTTTTCATATTATTTTCATATAATTTTTGTGTATTTTTACATATAAATTAGGGTTTTATGTAAATATTTGCAAAAACAGATTGCTATTTGCAAAATAAAAATGTATACTTAATGCAATTTATAAACCTATATTTCAAATCATATTCGGTTTATGTATAAACTTTATAGTAAAAAATTATAATACTGAATAAAAAGGAGTTTAATATGACACTTAAGGATATTGCCGAAATGGCAGGCGTGAGCACGATGACCGTCTCAAACGTAATCAACGGAAAGACAAGCCGTGTTTCACAGAAAACAAGGAATAAAATCAATTCAATTATAGAGGAATATAATTATGTTCCGAATATGAATGCAAGAAGTCTTTCAAACAATTCCTCACACATTATAGGAGTTGTTACATTTCTAGAGGAGAAAGAATATGCTTCAGGATACAATTATTTTGAGAATCCGTATGTCAGTACAATGATTGGTACAATAGAGACAGAGCTTCACAAAAACGGATACTTCACCATGCTTCAATCAGTATCCAGAAGCTCTGACATATTATCTTTGGTTAAGAACTGGAATGTCGATGGAATGATTCTGCTTTTCCCCACCTCTGCTGAAAACCTTGAAAAGCTGATGGATGCTGCCAACTGCCCTATTGCTACCTTTGACAGCAATTACTCTCACCCTAATCTCATAAATGTGATATCCGATGACGAAAAGGGCTTATATTTGTCAACCAAATATATGATAAATCACGGTCACACAGAGATTGCATTTGTAGCTGATTATGAGGGAAACATCGTCCTCACCAAACGTTTTAACGGATACAAAAAAGCGCTTGAAGACAGTCATATTCCTTTCCGTCCGGAATATATTTTCAGCTATTCACCTTCATATGAGGGCGGTATCGAAGCCGGCCGTGCCATTGCAAGCAGCAAGTCACCAATCACAGCAGTGGTAACAACTGCCGATATATGTGCTATCGGCATCATGGAGGGTGCGCGTCTCGGCGGTTACCGTGTCCCGATTGATTTATCTGTCATAGGCTATGATAATTTGAATCTATGCCAGTACACCGTACCGAAGCTTACATCGGTATCACAAAATGTACCAAAAAAAGCCCGGCTTGCAACCGAGCTTCTCCTAAAGAAAATACATGACAATGAATCAGACAGTAATTTGGGTGAGATTATGGATGTTGAGATTGTTGACAGGCAATCCGTCATCTCGCTTTATTAAGCCGATAACCGACCTACTCCCTGTGCACACGCTTGTTTTCATACATTTTCCATTATCTTGTCAAATCCTTTACCCACTTGTATTTTTTAAAATGTATGAGTGTCCACGGTATCTTTCCAACCTCATCCACGCAGGTGCACGCATATACCACAACCACCGGCCAGTTCAAAAAATATGTGCCTGCAACTGCAAGCGGTATTGCTATGCCCCACATCGTCACAGCAAGAGAGTACATATCAAACATCGTATCTCCTCCCGAACCAAAGACACCGTTTATGATGATTTCATTTACCGATCGTCCAATCATGTAGAAGGCAAGTACACCGAATAACTGCTTCAGATACTCTGCAGCCTGCGGTGTGAGCTTTACAAAATGTAAAATCACCGGTGCTGAAACCGCCATAAGCACTGTCATAACAGCTCCACACAAAAATGACAGCTTTGCCATTCTGATGCCATATGCTTTTCCACGCTTTAAATTCCCTGCGCCAAGCTCATTTCCTATCATAATGCCTGCTGCACTTGATATACCTGCACTGAGACAGCAAATGATATCACGCACAACCGCTGCGACGGAGTTGGCCGCTGCCGCGTCTGTTCCCATGTGTCCCATAAATGTGGAATACGATGTAAAGCCTATGCCCCATACAAGGCTCGCCCCGAGAATCGGTCCGGAGCATTTCATGAAATCTGCTGACAGCTCCTTGTTTCTCACCAAAAGCTCCCGGATTTTAAGCCTGATATATCCCGGTCTGTAAGAAAATGTGATTGAAAGCATAAGCTCCAGCACTCTTGATATGAGCGTGGCAAGTGCTGCTCCCCTCACATTCATGCTCTCGATGCCAAATGCACCATAGATAAACACAGCATTCAGCACGATATTTATTAGCACTGTAATCGAGCTGACTGCCGCCGCAGTACCCGCGTGCTCTGATATCTTCATCATGACTATATAACACTGCGAAAAACCAGTCAATAAATATGAAAAAGAAGCTATTTTCAGATAGCTTACACCATAATCTATAAGCACCGGCTCGTTTGTGAAAATAAGCATCAGATATCGTGGAAAAAATGCACATGCCACGAAAAACAGCACCGATACTACACCGCATATTCTGATTGCAAGGGCGAATATATCATCGAGCGCCTTTATATCCTGCTTGCCCCAATACTGCGCTCCGAGTATTGCAAGCCCCGCTGTCGCCGCTGATAGAAACATGTTCTGGATGAACTGTATCTGTGTGGCAAGCGAGACTGCCGACATATAGTTCTGGTCCAGTCCTCCAAGCATGAAGGCATCAGCCACCGCCACCAGCGCCAGCATCAGATTCTGCACCATTATCGGGACCATGAGTGTCCACAGCTTTTTGTAGAAATGTGTATCAAATTCTATTGTTTTCATGTATCTTTTATACCCTTTGATTACTGATTATTATCCCAAATACAAACAATTATATATGGTTGCATTGGCATATGTCAAATATATACATAATATCTGCTCGTTAACCCATTTACACTTTTATGATATCTCCCCATGCTGCGCACAGTTTTTCAAAGGTCCATGCAGCATTTGCAGGGCTTGTGGACGGTAGCGTGACTGCCTCCATGCCTGTCAGCGGAAGCTGATATTTCTTATAAAGTGCCCCTGCTTTATTTCCGTTTGCATATACCTGTTTTATATCGGCTGTTTCAAGGATTTTCCTTATATCTGTCGGTTCGACGTTTTTGATGCTGCTGTCGCTCGAACCCTTGATGTCACAACTTTGTATCACATCCCATATGGCTATGTGGTTTTTCAGCAGCATATATTTTTTCTCATCTATCGTCTCCGGCACCGGTTCATCCAATAGATACGCAAGCAGCTTCCAGAAACGGTTCTGCTTGTGTCCGTAATAGAAATTGTTTTCCCTGGATTTTACGGATGGAAGCGTTCCGAGGATGAGAATTCGGCTGTTTTCGTCATAGACAGGCTTAAAGGAGTGGGTTATGTGCTCGTATTCCATTAGCATTTATCACCTCTTATCATCTTTTAAATGCTCTCCTGATTTTGTATAGTAATCATTATACCTTATAGCCGATACTTTTACGAGCCGATTAAGTGATTGTTCTCATAAAAAAACTCACAATCGTTTTTTCGATTGTGAGTTTGCACATCTGATAAACACATTATGTATGAGTAATCTGATTTCATCAGCTCAGCTCTATCTCATACGCTCCGGCTTCAAAATCCACCGTTAGAAGCGCATATGCTTCACCGTTATCATAGCGGATTGAGAGCTTTGGTCCTTCTCCTGCTACTGTGATGACAGCTCCCTTCTCAAACGCCTTATGGGTGTTTCTCATGCGAAGCAGCTCAAGCTGCTTTGCAACAACATCCTTTTTTAGCGCCTCCTCAATATCAGAAGCACTGAGGTTTGTCCTGTTGATTTCCTTATGTCCTGATTCTCCTGCTCGTCTTACTGCCTCATGGTCATTTTTGCCTGCAAAGAGATCCAGATACCATACCTGTGGCTTGCCCGGCATGAACATCTGAATAGCACGGGCCAGAAGCATTTTGCTGTCAGACTCACCAAGCGCACTGTAATATGTGGCATTGACCTGATAATATATATTCTTCTGTCCGTGAAGATTTTTGACCATGCCGCCACGAGATACAATCAAATCTATAAGCGAGCGTATATCATCCTCCGGAAGCAGACCCTTTAAGTCCAGAAGAGGTATGCCGTCATGGCAGCCAAGCATATTGACTGTTGAGATTTTATCTTCCACAATCTCACGCGCCCATTTCGCCAGATAATCTGCTCTCCTGTTCTCAATCGCATCAATTATCAGTCCCGGTAAAAAGAAATCATATGTGGCATAGCCCTTATCTGCAAGAGTTTTGTATATTTTTTCCTCATATGCCGCGTGTATTTCAGGCAGCAGAGTCAGTCCAAGCGGTGCTGCAAGCTCGTGAATCTGCTGTAGAAATTCCCAGGTCTCAGGATCATTCAGAAAATTCTTTTTTCCCGGTGCCTTAGGCGCATAGGCAAATGCATCGAGTCTCACGATAGCCGCACCGTAGGATGCTATTTTTTCCAGTGTTTCACGATAGAAATCCCACACCTTTTCGGACTTTATATTTAAATCCATCTGTCCCAGATACTCTCTGCCATGCACCTCCTGGTAAAATGTGTTCCAGTATGGCACTCTTCGTCCATCCGGAAACTCAACCATGAGAATCGGAAGCCCCGGCTTTCTGAAAAACATCTGCTTTAAGCATGACTCATCAGGCTGTATGTAGCCCTCATCCGTCATGACTCCATGACCTTCCCAGAATTTGTTCCAGTCTATGAAAAAGTCGCGGTACTCCGACTCATCGCCCTTTTCCACAAGATCCTTGAACTGTGGTGACTGTGCCGAAGCATGATTTAAAATAAAGTCAAGCTTTAAGTCAATCCCCAGCTCCTTCAATTGCGATAAATCCTCTATTGTCGCAAGCTCCTCATTCAGATTGTAGTCCACGACCGAAAATCCGCGGTCCAAATCCGAATGATACAGGCTTGGCAGAATATAAAATGATGAAAATGTGTCCTGCATTTCCTTCTTTTTGAGCAGCGCTGCGATATCGGAAAGCTTACCGCCCAGACTGTCAGGATATGCATTAAGCATAGGTTTATTGTTCATAGACTTTGCCATCCTTTCCAACTACGATACGCGCATTTTTACCCTGTAAATCAAGCTTTTCCTGCTCCAATTCTACCACGCGGCATATGAAAGGGCTTGCGGCGTTTTCGTCACGTCCTCTCTTAATGCGGCGCGCCTTTGTCTCCTCAGGCGAACTCTCCAGAAATACAGGTATATCAACACCCTTAAGGTATTCGCTTCCTCCATGGGTCCACTCCAGGATGAGCACTTTGATTCCTGTGAAATCAGTCTCGTCATATGAGATATCACCGTCCTCGCGGCCCATATGCTTTATCTCAATTATATCTTTTCCTGCCTTAAACTCTGAAAGCTCCTTGTTAATCCTGTCAAAGTCAATCTCCTCAGGTGTTCCAAGATATCCACGTAAGCCATCCTCGCCGGACTCGTTATACACATTAAGGCGTTCCTCGTCGTTTCTCATCGGGATACGGTGTGGATAATTGTCCCCGGTCAGCACATAGCAGGCTGTATTATCGTTAAGGAAATACTGCTGCAGGGCTGCTGCAATCGTTGTCTTTCCTGAGCCTGAGCCGCCGTAGATGCTTATTACAATACGTTTATCAGAAGCACTATCTGCAGTGTCAGCCTCACTTAATTTTAGATTGCCGCACACCTTCTTTATCTCATCATACAGCTTCTTTGCCTCATCAAGCCTGATAAATGAAAACTGATATGCCTCATACTCCTTTACGGCAAACGGAAGCGGTATTCCTACATTCATCAGTGCTGCACCTGTGTACTGCCTGCCGGTATTTTCCTCAATATATACTGCATCAGACTCCAAGCCCTTAAGCTTCACATAGCAAGCAGCCGCGTTTGCCTCCGCATACAGACGAACCACGCTCACAAGCGCCCTGTCCTTTGCCCTTGAGACAGACATCCACGCAGCCACCTCATCCTCAAATGGGCTTGTAAGACGCCAGTAGGTGCCCTCATTTATAAGCATCTCATACTTCTTAAAGGTCTTTATCTGCTCTCTGATTTCTTCCTTTTCCTCATCCGACAGAAGGGCCGGATTCAGCTCATAGCCAAAGGTTCCTGCCATGGCTGTGATGCCTCTTGTTTTAAGGCTTGTCACTCTGCCTGTCTGATGATTTGGCACTGCCGATACATGCGCTCCCATGGATGATACCGGATAGAAGAACGATGTGCCATACTGTATTCTTGTACGGTTTATGGCATCTGTATTGTCACTGCACCATATCTGTGGACTGTAGTAGAGCATACCTGCATCAAATCGTCCACCGCCACCGCTGCAGCCCTCAAGAAGTATATCCGGATATCTTGTCACCAGACGCTCCATAAAATCATACACTCCAAGCACGTAGTCGTATGCAAGATTTCCTGCATATACGTCAGCCATGCTTCTGTTCATGTCCCACTTCACGTAGTCGATTTTTCCCTGGTCAAACACTGCGCAGATCTGATCGAAAATATTGTCCCTGACTTCTTTTCTCGAAAAGTCTAAAATAAGCTGGTTTCTTGAGCGTACAGGAAGCTTTCCCGGAATCTGGATAGCCCAGTCAGGATGCTCTCTGTACAGATTACTGTCCTCATTTACCATCTCAGGCTCAATCCATATTCCAAACTTCACTCCCTGTGCATGCACTCTGTCGATGAGCTCAGAAAGTGTTCCGCCAAGCTTTTTCTCATTCACAAACCAGTCTCCGAGTGATGAATTATCATCATCTCTCTTTCCAAACCAGCCGTCATCCATGACCACCATATCTATGCCCAGTGATGCGGCCTCCTTTGCAAGGTCTACTATCGTATCACCGGTAAAGTCAAAGTAAGCAGCCTCCCAGCTATTGATGAGCACCGGTCTTACCTCATGTGCAAATCTGCTCCTGCACACATGCTCACTGATGCAGGTGTGGTACTGATGGGAAAGCTGTGAGAAACCGTCTGCCGAGTATGACATAATCACCTCAGGCACTGTAAAGGTCTCTCCTGCCGCAAGCGGATATGAAAACAGCTCATCGGAAAGCCCCATTAAAAGGCGTGTCTGGTTAATCTGATCCTTCTCTGCCTCACATGAGAAGTTGCCACTGTATACAAAAAGCATACCATAGCAGTCTCCTGCATTTTCTGTAGTATCGCGCTGTGCGAGAATAACTGCCGGATTGTACTGGTGGCTCGAGGTTCCTCTGCGGCTTCCGAATGAAAGTGTGCCGTGTCCTAAGTGTGTGCGCTCCAGATTGCGCTCCATGGCATGCTTACCGTAGAATCTGATCACATCATAATCTCCGTAAACCATATCCAGGCAGGCAGCATGAGCCTTTTCAATTGTAATATTTCCACTGCCTGTATTTTTAATGAGCACACTTCTTGTGATGACATCACAAGCCTCAAGCACGCCATAAAGCAGATGCACCTCAACGCCTGCGATATCATCGCCAAGAACTATTTCAAGAGTCTGTGCCTCGTCATCAGATGCCCACACCGCCGGAAGTCCCTTTAGAGCATATTTTCCGTCTCTGATTTCATGACTCTTATAAAGAAGCTCAACACTCTCCGTGCCATGTTCATTTTTGATATCAAGCGCAATATTTCTGAAATCGCCTGTGCCAAGAGTCGGATACTCCTGTGGCAGCGTATCAAGCGAATATGTACGGTTCATGCCTGCTGCGTAAGGATTGCCTGAAAAGCCTCTGTCAGCATATGTCAGCACATAGTCCATATCACATGTGCTTTTTGCTCCGTAGTACAGATGCAGCAGATAGCCTAGTCTGTCCACCTGCATCTGATATGTGGTGTGAGCTGTCTGTAAAGTAAAAATTTTCTTGTTTGGATTAAATATAATTGCCATAAAATCACTCCATATCATTATTAAAATAGTGTTTAAAAATTATCCCTTGATTGCACCATTTGCAACACCGTTTAATATCTGCTTCTGGCAGATTATATAGAATATAAGTATCGGTATCAAAGCCAGAATATATGATGCAAATGCCAGATTGTAGTTGGTTCCAAACTGTGTCTGGAAATTCAGCTGTGCCAGCGGCAGTGTATTCTGTCCTGTTCCTGACATGATGACAAGCGGTGTCATGACATCATTCCAGGTACCGAGTGCTGTCAGGATGGCTACTGTCGCATGCATAGGCTTCATCATAGGAAATACAACTCTCCAGTATGTTGTCCATGTGCTTGCGCCATCGATGTCTGCCGCCTCCTCAAGTGCCATAGGGATATTTTTCAAGTATCCACTATATAATAATACATTCATTGGCATGTAAAATACAAGATATAAAAGGATAACTCCTGCCCTGTTTCCAAGTCCCATCTGCGCAGTCTGCTTTACAAGAGGCATCATGAGAATTGAGAATGGCACAAACATACCGCTTACAATGTAAAGATATATGAAACGGAAGCTCTTTTTCCTTGCCATGCCTCGTCCGATAACATATCCTGCAATCGAATGGATAAGGATTGCGAGAACAATGGTCACAATAGTGATAAGTAAGCTGTTTCCGAGAGAATGCCAGAAATCAGTCACCTTCATAGCCTCTGTGAAGTTTGAAAAGCTCCACTTTGAAGGGAATGAAAGAGCTCCTGCGACATCATTTGTCATCTCACTCGGTTTCTTGAAGGCAATTATAACAGCCATATACAGCGGGAAAAATACGGTTAAGGTTCCCAATATTAAAACGATGGTAAGTACCCAGTTTGTTTTTTGTTTTTTCATTATAACTGCTCCTCCTTCTTATTCATAACGCCCATCTGGAATAGTGAAATAGCCACAATTACAACAAAGAAAATTACTGCGTTTGCACTCTGGAAGCCAAACTGTCCTCCATCCATACCATTTCTGTAAATCAGGTATGAGATTGACTCAGTGCTCTGCGCCGGGCCGCCCTTTGTCAATGACATAATCTGGTCAAATACCATGAGGAAGTTCTTTGTGCTGAGCACCAGATTGATTGTAACAAATGGCATAACGAGTGGAAATGTAACCTTCCAGAACTGCTTCCATTTGCCTGCTCCGTCGAGCATGCTGGCTTCGTAAACATCCTCAGGCACTGTCTGCAGTCCGGATATATAAATGATGGTATTCATGGCAACCGCCTGCCATACCCCGACAATCAGCACACCAATCCATGCATATTTTTCACTCGCCAGAATACTGTTTTGTAAGAAACCGATGTTGAAGGTATTTCCTACTGCCGGCAGAATATATGTAAAAATAAAGCTGAAAATGTAACCAATAACCAGTCCGCCAAGGATATTCGGTACGAAATAAACACCTCTTAATGCACTCTTGCCGCGGATATTGCTGTTTAACGCAACTGCCATCACAAGGCTTAATACATTTACAAGTACGGTTCCTGCAATCGCATATTTAAAGGTAAACAGATAGCTCTTTCCGACTCTGGCGTCGGTAAACAGGTCTGTATAGTTTCTAAGTCCGACATAATCATATGAGCCATAGCCCTTGTAGTTTGTAAAGCTGTAAATCACACCCTTTATCATCGGCAGTGTGTTGAATGCGAAAAATAAAACCACAACAGGTATCACAACTGCCCAGAATGTCTTGTCTCTATTTGACATTTTCTTTTTCATTTTGCATCCTCCTGTTCCTTCTGGTAATCCTGTACTTCACGAATCAGATCTCTGTTGTAACGCTTCCAGTCTGAATCAAATTTCTTTAAGAACTTCTCCTTTGCATTGTCACCTGTGTCAAGCAGATATGTCTGAATCATGGCATCCACGCTCATCTCACTTGGATAATGATGATCCTGATAATCCGACATACGGTTGTCCTTTATATACTCCTGCATATCCTTCAGTGTATCCGGTATTGCAAAATCTCCATCCTTGCAGGCAATTCCGCCCTGGTCATCCAGATATGTCTGAATTGTCTCATCGCTGTACAGATATTCAAGCACCTCGTATGCTGCTTCCTTATTTTTGCAGGCCTTCATAACTGAAAACTGTAAATCTATTCCTGAATTTAACACATTGTCAGCCTCATTATCATTTGCCGGGAAAGTAAATGAACCGATATTCATATCAGGATTAACCGACTTAATCTGAGGAATAGCATAGCTTCCTATCGTGTACATGGCAGATTCACCTCTGGCAAAGGCTGTACATGCGTCATTGTAGCTGTAAGCATATGGATTGTCCTCTGCATAATCAAGTAATGTGCGTATCTTGTCGGCAACCGGAGAATATGCCTCCTCAAATGTCGTATTTCCCATATTTACCTGATTACAGGTGTCTGAATCACAGAGACCTACTGCAAGAGCATTCCACGGTGCCAGACATGTCCATGTATCCTTAAAGCCCAGATACAAAGGAAGTGTTCCGCTTTCCTTTATCTCATCGCACAGTGCTGTAAACTCACTCCAGGTTGTAGGCACCTTCCAGCCATTCTCCGCAAACATATCCTTGTTGTAAAGTATTCCTGCTGCATTTGCTGCGTAAGGAAGTGCATAGGTGCCATCCTTTGGAATGAACTCAAGCTCCTTGTCCATATCCAGATATGCCTCTTTTACAGTGTCCACTGCATCCAGATCTGAGATATCCTCAAACAAATCTGCATCCAGGAAATTTGAATAATTGATATCTCCACCTATTGCAATGATATCCGGATAATCCTCACGGATGAAGCGTGTCTTTAAAATAGTCATAGCCTCATTCGGAGATGAGATAGTCAGATGAATATCATCGTGAGTCTCATTAAATTGCTTCTCAATCTTCTCGAAAGCCTTAACAGCCTCCGGCTTATAAGAAACCACCTCAATCTCAGTTTTTCCGTCCGCCCGCTTTTCATTTCCACATCCGGTCAGTCCTGTCGTGCACATTCCGAGTGCCAGCACAACCGCCATAGCCTGACAAATCTTCCTTTTTGCCATATTTTTTCACTCCTTTTCTGTTTTATTTGCTCTTTTTCCTGATAAATAGATTATAACATACCATTATGCATACAATAAATACCCTTATTTTTGCATTTTTATACCAATATGCTAAAAAATATGCTATAATTGCATATAATGTCGCATAAGGGTATATTTATAGTATTAATCAACAAGGAGTGATTCATATGGACAAGCTATCCTTCAATATTTTTCCAAATGTAAATTTCATAGATTTGTGTATGTACCAGTTCGGCCATGAGCAGTGCGAACCGGGACACTCATTTGGTCCTGCCACAAGAAACCACTATCTATTTCACTATGTACTGTCCGGCACCGGGACACTGATGGCCGATAATGCAAAGGGCATCACACAAACCTACAACATAAAAAGCGGGCAGGGCTTTTTGATTTTTCCGGGCCAGATAAATACCTATATCGCAGATGACAATCTTCCGTGGGAATATATATGGATTGAGTTTGACGGTCTGCGCGTAAAGGAAGCTCTCACCACAACAGAGCTTACCAAAAATAATCCTGTCTATCACACACACTCAAAGGATATCCGCGAAAAGCTTGTTGAGGAAATGCTCTACATCACAAGACACCCCTCAGAATCACCATATCACCTGATTGGGCATATGTACCTTTTTCTGGATTATCTGATGCAGTCAGCTAAATCATCAAAACACATTCCAAATGGGAAAATGAGTGATTTTTATATAAAAGAAGCGATGAATTATATCGAGCAGAATTTTCAGAATGATATCTCAATCGAAGATATTGCCAGAGTCTGCGGCATAAACCGAAGCTATCTGGGCAAAATTTTCAAAAATTCCGTTGGACATTCACCTCAGGAATTTCTCATGAATTATCGTATGATAAAGGCCACAGAGCTTTTAAAGCTGACCTCCTTATCCATCGCAGATGTTGGTTCTGCCGTTGGATACGAAAATCAGCTTCATTTCTCACGCGCCTTTAAAAATATCTACGGAGTGGCTCCGAGGGAGTGGAGGAACGAGCATAAATAAGCTCACTGTTCATCCTTCACAAATTCATTTACATTGTCATGGGTCACCTTCTCATACGGCAGATAAACATACTTTTTATCCTCAAACTTTATGTTTTTCATGCTGCCCCCGGTGGCTGCCAGATAGGCAAGCTGAGCCATAGCCCTTGCCTGTCCCTCCTTGTCATTGTAGACTGTTGCCGCAAGCTTCGACTGCTGCACTGCTTCAAGCCCATCGTCTGTGCCGTCCACTCCAAAAAATGCAGGTACATTCGACTCCGTCACACCAAGCTTTTCGTATGCGTCTATCGCTCCGAGTGCCATTGCATCGTTGTTTGCAATAACCAGCTCTATGCTGTTTTTATACTGACCTATAAGCTGTGTCATACGGTTCTGCGCCTGAGCACGATTCCAGTTTGCTATCTGACAGCTCAGCTTTTCTATCTGAAGACCGTTATTCTTCATGCTCTCTGTCACACTCTCTGTCCTGACGATGGCATCCTGATGTCCCATCTCTCCCTCCAGGATGACGTACTGTATCCTGCCATCACCGTTTTTGTCCACCCCCGGATTATTTTTTATATAATCAGCGATGAGCTCTCCCTGCATCTGACCTGACTGCTTCGCCTTTGCCCCGACATAGTACAGCTTGCCCCAGCGCTTTAAATCCTCATCAACCGGCTCCCTGTTAAAGAAAATAATTGGGATATCCTTCTCCTTTGCAGCATTTATGATGCCTGACAAATCTGTCCTGTCTGCCAGATTAATACAGAGTACATTACAGCCATCCTCTATCATCTCCTGCACCTGGTCATCCTGAGCCCGCTGTGAGCCCGCCGCATCCATGATTGTCATGCTGATATCGTATTTGTCCGTATCAAGCCTTGCACACTCTTTTTTGAAGGCATCCATCAGCTCTCCGATAAATGTATCCTTCTGGTCATAGCAGGTCACACCTATATATATCTGTTTTTTCTCGTCAACCCTTGAATTGCTGCACGAGACAAATGATAATACCAGCACAAAGCACAGCATTATCGCTGTATTTCTTATTCTGCTTTTCATTTATTGTTTCCCCCATTACTGGCTGATTGCATACAAAAGCTTCTTGTTCTCTTCATCAAACAGATTTTTTCTTGTCAGAAGCTGATATGATATCTGTTTTTCCTCTACCGAGGACCTCCTGCCACGAAGCATATCTACCAGCCCAACAACGCTTTTGTATCCGGCAGCAAATTCATCCGGTGTGATAAGCGCCTCTGTCCATCCCGAATCCAGATAATATATGGCCTCTGTTGAGTTTCCAATGCCATATACCAGTGCACCCTGCAAATTATTATCAGAAGCTTCCTTTGCCGCATAGACCACACTTGCATCATCTATCGCAAGTACTATGTCCACCTTTCTCTGTGACTGCAGATTGATTTTCTCCCCGGTATCTGAAATGCCTGATACAATCCACATCATATCACATCCGCTCTCTGCAAGCGTATCCTTTATGCCATTGATTCGCTTTTTACAGGCATCGGATTCAGTATTTTCACAATAAATTCCTATTTTTTTACCGGAAAGTGTTCCGTTATTGTCAGCAAGAAGCTTCTGTGCCAGGTCTGCGCCCATGCTGTACTGGTCAAGCTCCACTGTATTAAACGACTTAAAGCTATCGCTTCCCGCCTGGTCTCCGACTACCATTATCGGTGTCTTTTTATTTATCCGGACAAGGGTATTAAGGCTTTTTTCATCTTCTGTTTTTTCTGCAGTCGGCTTGAAAATGACTGCATCAGCATTTTTATTTATCTCCTGCTTTATGACGTCAATTTCCTCTGACATATTGTTCATATTTTCCCTGCTTATCATGACTACATCCACTCCATACTCAGAGGCCGCCATTTTCATGCCATATTTAAATGCTGCGCTGTGGCTTTCATCCACATCAGCCATCACCACAGCAATACGCTCAGGCTTCTGATTGAGCTTGTTATAAGTGATAGAGCCCATCACTATCACAAGCAGTACGCCAAGCAGCAGCTCTGTTATGATAAAGGTTCTCTTATTCCTGCTCATATTTGTCCATTTATTTTTCACTGTCACTCTCACACCTCCCATACAGCTAAGCAATTGTCATTGCATCATACTATGTGATGCTCCTCAAATTGAAGCCTGTTTTCCTCTGAATAGACAATTGCCGGGATTTTGATTGTCACAACGGTTCCCTCATCAAGCTCACTTTCTATATGCAGGCCATAGCGCTCTCCAAACAGTATCTTTATCCTGTTATTCACATTAACAAGTCCAACTCCGGAGCCCTTCTTGTGAACCCTGTCTGTATTTGTCAGTAAAAGCGGGATTTCATCCTCAGGAATGCCCATTCCGTTGTCGGATACCGTCATGATGATATCCTCTCCCTCTTTTTTGCCTCCGACCACGATCTCTCCGAAATCATCCAGCTCTCTGATTCCGTAATTTAGTGCATTTTCCAAAATCGGCTGAAGCACAAGCTTCACAGCGCAGTAGTCCATGATTTCCTCGTCAACCTCAAAGCTCACCTCAAATTTGTTCTTATAGCGTACCTTCTGGATATTCATGTAGCTTTTTGCATGTAAAAGCTCATCGCGTACAGGTATTATGGTATGCCCCTTCGACAGACTGATACGGAAAAGCTTTGCAAGCTGCGTAATCATAAACGAGGCCTCCTCATTTTTGCCACCCTCTATCATCCATGTGATGGAGTCAAGCGTATTGTACAAAAAGTGTGGATTAATCTGGCTTTGAAGCACATCAAGCTCGCTCTTTCGCCTCTCGTTCTGCTCCCAGACGACCTTTTTCATGAGCTCATTATTTTGCTTATATGAATTGCGTATAGAGTATCCCAGATGCCGTATCTCAGATGAACCTCCCACATAGATATCAGCTTCATTGCCATTCTCATACCGCTTCACCGAATCATCGAGCTTCATAATCGGCTTTGAAATACGTATGGATATCACTCTGTTTATCCACACAAGCGTCATAGCCATTATGATCATTATAACAAATACAAACTGCTTCATATCTGCCATCTTATTGGTAAAAATGGAGTATGGCATCACACATACGAGCTTCCAGCCTGTGTAGCTGATTGTGTCTACCATAATCTTACGATGCACGCCATTTAGATAATCATCATATATGTTGCTTTGTGACTTTGCCGCACTCGCGCTGTTTTCCGGAACATCTCCACCAAACTGTATCTGGTGCGGATGATAAATGATATTGCCATTTGCATCACACAGATAGTAGTACTGTCCTTTTCCCGATGTATTTATCCTCTCAAGCATCCTTGATACACTCGAATAGTCCATATCCACGAGCAGCACCCCCATCTGAGACTCAGAACCTGAGGTGAGCTCCACGGCACGGCTTGAGGATATGACCAGATGATATCTCATGGAACCATCGTCAAACAGATTCTGCACATGCGGCGTTGAAAAATGTATATTCTCCATGCGCTCCATCGCCTCTATGAACCATTCCTGTTTTGTCACATTCGGATCCTCCTTCTGGGACACAACAGGCTCTGCAGCTATAAGGCTTCCGTACTGATTGTACAGGGCAATACTGCGCAGATATTCCTTATTTGACTCATAGAGCAGACTCATGCCATCGTGTATGCTGTCAGACTGCTTTAAAATGTCATTTTCCTTTATCACATCATAATATGCCGCATCTGAAACCTGCCTCATATTGACGAGATAATTTTCCACGCTGTCTATTGTCTGATACATCACCTTCTGATTGCTCTCTATGATACTATCCTGCGATGCATCAGCAAATTTTACATACATCACACCCACTGTGACAAACATAATTGCAAGCGACAGCAGTGAGAATGAGAGCATTATTATGGATTGTATATTGCCTGATTTATACCTTATTCTTCTCATACTCTGTCCTGTATCTGGATGGTGAAACTCCATACTTTCTCTTAAAAACATAACTGAAATAGTTCGGATCCGAATATCCTACATTCTGGGCTATGACATAGCTCTTGTCGCCCGTCTCCACAAGCATTCTGGCCGCCTTGTCCATTCTGTAATCAGTCAGATACTCCACAAACGAGCTGCCCGTTTCCTTCTTGAACAGACTTGAAAAATACGAGTTAGATACTCCTAATTCTTTACATGTATCGTCAAGCCCCAGGTCCACACTCCTGTAATTTCTGTGCACATAATCCTTTGCACTGTCTATGAGCGACTTCTTAGAGTTGTATCTGGCATCAGCCATATCATCGTGCAGCCTGCTTGAAAAATCCAAAAGCCACTTTTTAAGCACCATCGGCTCAAAATTGGAGAGCTCATTATAGAGCTTTCCTACACTGCCCGATATTTCCTGCACATTTAGCTCATTATTGCTCATGAAGTGATAAAGCTCACTGATCAGCTCCATCACTGCCACATGATAGTTCTCAAGTGACTGCTGCGACATAAAATTGTGCTGCATGTACGCTTCAACAGCCTGCCCCACATCCTCAGGCTTTCCGATACAAATCATTTTAAATAAATATGACAGCTCATTCCCCTCATCGCCATCCTTTGATATACGTCGCTGTGGCTCAACCTCTGTCATGTTTATTGCCCTGTTGCTGCCATAAAGCACCCTGTAGGATACAGCCTCTCTCGCACTCTGATAAGAGCTCACCAGCTCCTGTACATTTTCGCACACCTGTCCGATTCCGACAGTTACCTTTGCTCCCATTACATGATTTACATATTTGCAGAATCTGTCGCACTCATCTGTCAGCTCAGAGATATCCTCCTGCTGCACAAGCTGGGCTATCATGACCGTATCACCGAGATAGTTAAAAATCCTGCCATTCCAGCGCTCCTTTAAATCAGCCTGTGCCTGTCGCTCTACTGACACTGCAAGCAGTCTGATATCCATGCCCTGCGGCATCTGACTTGCGGAGGTATGTATGATAATACAGCAGTAATATGGTCCCTCAAGCACAATCTTATAGTCACGCATGTACCTGCCCAGCTCATTTTCCGGTATGCGTCCCTCGATAAGTGTCGTATAAAAGTTTGACTGCAAAACAGGCAGTGATGCTGCATAATACTGCTTCAATATGTCTGTGTTTTTCTTCTCGTTCAGCTCATCATCCAGCTTTGTCTTAAGCTTTTTGAATACCTCCGTGATTTCAGCCAGATTGAGTGGCTTTAAAATATACTCCTCTATCTCGAGATGTACTGCCTCCTTTGCATACTCAAAATCGTCAAAGCCTGTGAAAAGCAAGAGCTTCGTCGCAGGAAACCTCTGCCTGATGTTACTGCACAGCTCAAGTCCGTCCATGTAAGGCATACGTATGTCAGTCATCACAACATCCGGCTGCATGTCCTCCATCATTTCAAGCGCCTTGAAGCCATTTCCCGCATGTCCTACCACATGAAAACCAATCTGCTCCCAGGATACCTTTCTCTCGATTACCTCTATTACATCCTCTTCGTCATCAACCAGTAATAATGTATACATTTTATGTCTTCTCCCTGCTATACCGGGTAACTATTCTGAATAGTTACTCTGTTTATACTATATTATACCACATCTGATAAATTCTTTTGTAGCTTTACATAAATAAAAGTGTAACTATTAAAGCAAAAAGCAGAGATGCCACCCTGACATCTCTGCTGATCATTTTGGAAGTATGAAAAAGAAATTTTCTTGCGATATTATTTCTTCTGAACGTATTTCAGACAGTCAAGTGTAACTGCTACAAGAATGATAATTCCTGAGAATACGAACTGAAGGTTTGTATCAATACCAAGGATTGTAAGAGAGTATGTGAGTGCTGTGAAGATACATACACCGGTTACAACACCTGATATCTTACCGATACCACCTGTGAATGATACACCACCAACTACACAGGCTGCGATTGCATCCATGTCCCAGCCCTGTCCATAAGCTGCTGAACCTGAACCAACCATTCTTGCACACTCAAGCCATGAGCCAAATCCATAAAGAATACCGGCCATAACGAATGCGCCGAGAGTTACTGCAAATACTGAGATACCTGAAACTGCTGCTGCCTCCGGGTTTCCTCCTACTGCGTAGAGGTTTTTACCAAATGTTGTCTTGTTCCAGATAAACCATACAATTGCGATTGCTGCTACTGCCCAGATGATGATGGTTGGGAAACCATTTACCTTTGGAATAATCATGTTAGGGATAACCGGCTCAATAGCACCGAATGAAACTCCCTTTGTAGCATATGTTACGATACCGAAGATAACAAGCATGTTGGCCATGGTTGAAATAAACGGATGCATCTTAAACTTCGCTGTAAAAAATCCTGCAATACTTGTGAAGAATGTACAAAGCACGATACACGCAAGTAATGCGATAACCACTCTTGCACCTGTTGGTACTCCTGTAAAGTCAAATATATGACCGAATACAGAGCCTGTATTGATACCCTGATGCATGATGATTGTGGCTGTTGTCATACCCATACCAACCATTCGTCCAACAGAAAGGTCCGTTCCTGTTAAGAGGATAAGTCCTGCAACACCAAGTGCTAAGAACATTCTCGGTGAAGCCTGCTGAAGAATATTCAGTATGTTGTTGTATGTCAGAAGAGGTGTGCCCTTCTTTATCGGTGTTATGACACAAAGCGCTATGAATATAAGTATAATTGCAATATAAAGACCATTCTGTAACAGGAAGTTTCTCCTATTGAACGTATACTTGTAATTCTCCCATTTCTGAGCTCTTTTCTCCATAAATGTGAACTTTGAAAGACGAAGCATATCAATCAGGTGATACTTGTAGCTGTATGCCTCATGCTTTTTGTCCTTGATCGTCTGATACTCTTTCTCGAGCTCAAGCTTCTCATTGGAAATACGATTCTTGTGTACGTAGTTTTCTTCCTTTATCTCAGTGCTGTCTGATGTCTTTGCAAGAGCAGCCTTGTGCTTTTTATCAAGCTCTGCCATTCTCTCATTATGAGCAGCAAGCGCCTCTGCCTTTTCCGCCTCACAGCTTGCCTTAACGGCATTGTAATACTTTGAATCAAAATTTTCCTTTAAATAGCTTTCAGCCTTGGCAATGAGCTTTGAAATCTCATCCTTGTTCTTTGCCTCAACAGCCTTTGCCTTTGCAAGCTCTTTCTCGCAGGCTGCTATTTCTGACTCTTTCTCGCCCTTTGAAAGAGTTTTATCTCTCTTGATGCCTGCTATCGCTGACTGACACTCTACAACCTTTGTAGTTCCGTCTTTTCTGAGTGCATCAATTTCTTTTTGTATTCCACCAACATATTCGTCGATAGGCTGGCGCAGAGCGCGCTCCTGCTCAGCCGTTAAAATCTTACTATTAGCCATATCCGTCTTCTCCCTTTATTATAGGTACTTTGCACTGAGTCTCAGCAGCTCTTCCTGATTGGTTTCCTTTGTATTGACAATTCCTGAGAGCCGTCCGTTTGACATGACTCCGATACGATTTGTTATACCAAGGATCTCAGGCATCTCAGATGAAACTACAATGACTGTCTTACCCTGCTTTGCCATATTGATTATCAGCTCGTAAATCTCATATTTTGCACCTACATCGATACCTCTTGTAGGCTCATCCATCATGAATATCTGCGGTCCTCTTTCAAGCCATTTACCAAAGATAACCTTCTGCTGGTTTCCTCCTGAGAGAGCCGAAATCATATCCTCCGGTCCCATACACTTTGTGTGCATAATTTTTATCTCATCAGAGGTGGCCTTTGTCATCTTGCTGTCTGAAAGTGCCGGTCCATTCTTATAAGAGCCGAGATTTGCGATTGTTGTGTTAAAGGTGAGGTTTCCCTTAAGGAAAAGTCCATTTGCTTTTCTTTCCTCTGTGATAAGTGCGAAGCCATAATCCATAGCCTCCTTTGCACAGGTGAAATTCATAAGCTGGTTCTTAAAATATACTCGTCCTGCAGCTCTTGTCCTGATTCCGAAAATCGTCTCAAGAAGCTCTGTACGACCTGCTCCGACAAGTCCGTATAGTCCAAATATCTCCCCCTCATGCACATCAAATGTGATGTCCTGCAGATGTGGCTCGTACTTTGTCGAAAGATGCTGTATTGACAAGATTACATCCTTTGGTTTGTTGTCTACCGGAGGGAATCTGTTCTCCAGTACTCGTCCAACCATCGCTGCAATCAGTTCATTCATATTTGTTTCTTTTGTGCTCTTTGTCATGACCAGATTTCCATCTCGAAGAACCGAAATCTCATCACATATCTCAAAAATCTCATCCATCTTGTGAGAAATGTAGATAAGTGAAATGCCCTGGTCACGAAGCATCCTCATCATCTGGAACAGCTTTTCAACCTCCTGTACCGTGAGTGATGATGTAGGCTCATCCAATACTATAACCTTTGAGTTGTATGATATTGCCTTTGCAATCTCACACATCTGTCGCTGTGATACTGACATGTTTTTCATCGGCTGCTCGAGATTAACTGTCATTCCCAGCTTTCTGAATAATTCAGACGCTTCTTTTTTCATGCGTCCCTCATCAATCATACCAAATGAATTGACCGGATATCTTCCGAGAAACAGATTGTCTACAACATTTCTCTCAAGACACTGGTTCAACTCCTGATGCACCATTGCTATACCATTTTCCAGTGCATCCTTAGGACCTGAAAAGCTTACCTCTTTTCCGTCCAGATATATAGTTCCCTCGTCCTTCTGGTATGTACCAAAAAGACATTTCATCATTGTCGACTTACCGGCTCCGTTCTCCCCCATGAGACCCATTACAGTACCTTTTTTCACATCCAGATTGATGTGGTCAAGAACCCTGTTTCGTCCAAATGACTTGCTCATGCCACGAATCGATAAGATGTTTTCATTATTCTTATCGCCCATACTTCCTGCTCCTAACTCTATATTTGCTGTCGTCTGTATACACTTTATTTTGGGGAGAGATTTTTCCCTCCCCAACTAAGTGTCTTAAATACTTTTACTGGTTCAAAAGAGCTGTATAAGAAGCTGCATTATCTGTCTTAACCATGTTGATTGCGAATGCATCGTACTGGCTTGGATTTCCAAGTCTGTTTGTGATATTAGACTCTGTCTGTCCATCACCACCGATGTACTCAACATCAAGATTTAAGAGATCATCATACTTCTGTAGGAGTGGCTGATATGTAGAGCTTAAGAAGTTATCTGAAGCATTGTAGATATTCAGCCATACCTTCTTTGTAGCATGCTTTTCTGAATCAAGCTGTGTTGAAACAGGTGCCCATACAACTGTTGAATCTGTGAAATCCTTGTAGTTATCTGCTGTAACTGCTACGTTTAATGCGTAGTAAGATCTCTCATCATCCTTGTAAACATATACATCATCGCTTAATACGTTTCCTGCATCATCCTCTGTGCCGATACCTGTATCAATATCTACACCATCGAGTGCGTTTCTGAGTACACGAAGTGTGAGGTAAGCCTGAACGTCAGCATGCTGGCTGATTGTTCCGCCATAGCCCTCTGCGATAGCTGCTACTGCATCACTGTTGGCATCGTATCCGAATGTTGGAACCTTGTTGTCCTTTGACCATGCATTGAACATTGACATTCCCATTCCATCGTTGTTGGAAACAACTACGTCGATTGACTCGCCAAATGATGATGACCATGTTCCGATTGCGTTTCCGGCTGTAGCTGCATCCCATGTAGCTCCTGCTGAATTCTTCATCTCCTGTGAAGCAAGCTCTCTTACTACATAGTCTTTGCCGTTTACAGTAATCTTGCCGTCCTGAACCTCAGCTGCTTTTCCGTCTGAGTTTGTTCCTGCCGGAGCACTGTCAATCTCGCCGCTCTTGTCTACGCCTGTTCCAAGAGCTTTACGAACACCTCTTGTTCTTGCAATTGAATCGTTGTGTCCGATATCACCGATTGCAAGTACATATCCGATAACGCCATCCCCATTTCTGTCGATCGTATCAATGTTCTTCTCGATATACTCTTTTACCATTTCTCCCTGAAGTTCAGCTCCCTGATTAGCATCGAAACCTACATAATAGGTATCCTTGTTGTAGTTGAGTGCTGTCATGTCAAGCTCTCCTGTTGAGCTGTTTGATGGCTGACGGTTGAACCACACAAGTGGCTTGTCCTTGTTTGCAACATCTGATGTCGTTGTGCTGCTTCCCCCTTTCTGTGTATCAGAAGAACCCCCATCTGATCCACAAGCGGCCATTGACGCTGCCATAGCAGCTACCATCATGATTGCAACAAATTTTTTCTTCATATATTTTTGTCCCCCTTTGTTTTGTTGGTAAGGCTAGTATACAAAAATATTTCGGGAATCACTATAGAATATTTTTCGATAAACATTAAAAATTTTACTGTTTTTCGTCATGTGGACGAAATTTTTCTGGTTTTTTGTTTTTTGTTACGTCACATTGTTAAACTTCAAAAAACGGCTAATCCAAAGTTCTACTTTAGATTAGCCGTTATATTCTTCATATTCTACGATATCTACGCTTTAACGCTCTGGTCCTTTATAAAACAATGATAGGTTATCAGATACAGCAGTATGCCTATCGCAGCAGAAATTGCAAGCCATACCGGTACAAACACCCATATATCCGCATGAAAGAAGGCAGGCACACTTATATTATCAGGTGACTTAAGAAAAACTATCATCCAAAATGCCCATAATACCCAGAAAGCAATTCTGCCAAACCGCAGCAATGCAGCGCCCACAAATACAGCCAAAAATGCCAATAAAACCGCCAGAGATATAGTCACTACCAATGCCCTTCCCGAAAATACCTGTGAGTAATTATCCACAAATCTGACTCTTAGTAACTTACTGACCAGATTTTTGCTTACAACGCGCTCCACAGCACCAAGAATTGCAATAATTGACAGTGCAAGCATATTTTTTATAACTTTAAAAACAACATATGATGAAAGAAAGTTCTTTCTGGTCACTCCCATCTGCAGACAAAGAGTGAAGTGCTGTCCAAATGTAATCCCTTCACATATTATATCAAAAATCACATATGCACTCAGCGCCATTACCATTCCCAGCTGCACAGTTTCACCATCTCCCATTGACACAAAGAAATCAAATACCACCACGCCCCCTATTATTGCTATAGCGACTGCTATCATCATCATCGCTGTCTCTTTTCTTTTTATAAACATGAAGTTTTTTATTGTCTTTCTCATAATGCCCTCCTCTGTCTATACCCTTACTTCAAGCCTTCTTGTGCTTCTTTCTGTACAAGCCGCCATCCACGCATAGTATACGACTGCGAATATCATTACCAGAATATTTAAGCTGTTACTTTCAGCTATATAGTTAAATACCAACCAGGCAACATCCACCACAACGGAAATAATTGAAACAATTATATATAAAACCATATATTTATCTTTATTCATACTCCCGGCGATTGCCTGCCCGGTTGCTGCACATATAATTATAATAGAAATATAAGCCGGAATATTTTTATCACCGGCATAAGCTGCTATAAGCATCTGAAATCCACTAAAAATAACTATCATGGCAATGTCCGATATGATATATCCAATAAATGCATTTTTTCTTGTGGCTCCAAAAGCAATTGCAAGCGAAATTCCCCCTGTCTTCCTATTAATCTCAAAGCCAACCAGTATTACTGCTAAAAACCAGATACCGGCCATACACCCCTTATCATTGAAAACACTTCCGCCCATTAAAAAATTAAAAATCAGAAAATAAACTATTAAGTTGAGTACCGCCAATAACACACTTTTTAATGTCATTTTTCCCCAGAATATTATGCTGTTTTTCATCATCTGCCCTCCTCACATATGGCAACAAACAGGTTTTGAAGTGTCATTGGCTGTACTGACAATTTCTCCGTGGCTGTTAAACATTTGTTTTTTGCCGTGAGAATTGATATACCCTTGCTTCGTCCTAAGTTTTGTGTATCAAGCACTTCGATATCAGAATTTTGTGTAAGCATTTTATCCACATCTTCCTTATTTCCGCTTATGTGGTATGCCCGCTCCAAAAGCTCTGCTGTGTTTTCTTTTAAGGCAATTTTTTGATTATTTACGATGATTACCTCCTCGAAAATATCTGATGCTTCATCAATGATATGTGTAGAAATGACAAAGGTTCTGCCACTTTGCGTATATTCCTCTATTAAAAGCCTGTAAAAATCATTGCGCGCCACCACATCAAGGCCTGCTGCCGGTTCATCCAAAAATGTGAATTTTGCCTTGCTCGCAAGTGCCACAACTATTGTAACCATTGACATCATTCCCTTTGAGAGCTTATTTATACTCTGATTTTTATCCAGGCCAAAACGTGCCAGCAGCTCGTTTGCGTAATCATTATCCCAATTCTTTAAAAAACACTGCGCATATTTCAAATATTCCTTTACCTTTAAGTTGTTTGCTCCGCTCATTGTATTAGCAGAAAGTTCTCTCGAAAAAAATATATCAGAGAGAGCTTTCTCATTTTCCCAGATTTGCTCACCATCGAGTGTAACGTCTCCTGAGCTAGCCGGATTTTGCGCCGAAATGATGGAAAGCAGTGTTGTCTTGCCTGCGCCATTTCGTCCTATCAGACCATAAATCTTTCCCTCCTCTATTGTGAGATTTACATTGTCCAAAACCTTCTTTTGCCTGTAATTTTTACATAAATCAGTGCATTTTATTGTTCCCATATTATTCTCCTTTAATCTTCAAAATTCTTCTCGATTCCTGCTATTAATTCAGCCTTTGTAATACCTAGTGTCTTTGCCTCATTCACAATCTCACTGACATAATTCTCATAAAACTGGGCTTTCCGCTTTGTCCTTATTACTTCCTTTGCTCCGTCACTCACAAACATTCCAATCCCTCTTTTCTTATACAAAATTCCTGCATCCACAAGTATATTTATGCCCTTTGCCGCTGTAGCCGGATTTATTGCATACAGCTTTGCAAGCTCATTTGTGCTCGGCACGCGCTCATCCTCCAAAAGCACATCCCGCAGTATGTCGTTTTCTATCATTTCGCTTATCTGAATATAGATTGATTTCTCCTGATTCAGAATTTCGTTCACATGCTCCGCCTCCTCTCTATGCTATGCTTGTTGTACTTTTTATTTTCGTAACTATACAGAACCACAACACTCATTCGCAAAAGCGCACGATACTTGTGCTTTATCTACACTCTGTTTAGCATCGTTGCTACGCAGCTAATTTCGCTCATATTTGCGGTATGGTTATATGGTTAATTACTTAAGTAACTAACCTATGAACTTATAATAAATGATGTAAACAATATTGTCAACAGTATTTTTCTCCATATAAAAAAGACCATACACTCAGTTGTTTCCTGAATGTATGGTCATTTAATTCCTCTTATTCCCAACAGCACTATGGTAGTTCAAATGTCATTCTCTCCCCTGTAGCAGGATGGTCAAAAACAATCTTGTAGGAGCAAAGTGCAAGCTGTTCCCTTGCACCGCCATCGGTGCGTCCTGATTTGCTTCCCGTTCCTGAGTTATTTGAGGCAGGCTTCCCATACTTGGTATCCCCAATCAGAGGATAGCCGATATGTGCAAGCTGTAAACGTATCTGATGATGCCTTCCAGTGAGCAGCTTTATGTCAAATTCTGTTCTAATGCATTCATTTTGGGAGCTGTCCCTATCCGGTGTCACTGATATCACCCTGTACTGAAGCACAGCTTTTTTTGCCAGCCTGTCTTTTTCGCTCGTAATTTTTGATGTATTGGTACGCTTGTCAAAGGAGATATAATCTGTAAGAGTATGCCATGCCGGGTCATGATTATCTTCTTCCTTATCTGCTCCTGACACGCCCTGCCCTCTGCTTGCAGCACGATAATATTTCTCGGTTGTATGCTCCTTTATCTGTCTGCTTAAAGAAGCCGCTGCTTTCTGATTCTTGGCAAATGCCATCACTCCCTCTACCGGCTGGTCGAGCCTGTGCACTATGCCAACATAAGGCGGCTCATTTTTAGCCGCCCTGTAATTTCTTATGAAGCTCTCCATATCCTGCTGCCCTATACGCCTGGTCTGTGTAGCAATTCCCGCCGGCTTATAGCAGACGATTATGTCGTTGTCTTCGTAAATGATATCTGGTTTTCCCATGTTGTAACTCCCGCAAATTGTTATTGTAAATTTTAACTGTTCAGCACATTTACAGTTGCGATACGCAAGCATTTTCGTTTATTTGCCCGACTGTTCCTTTATGAGAGACATAAATGCCTCCTCCTCAACAGGCTTGGAGTATGCATAACCCTGATAATACATAGGTCCAAACTGCTTTAGATACTCCGCCATCTCATGAGTCTCAATACCCTCTATACACGAACGCATCCTTATACGTCCGGTGAAAACAAGAATGGACTCGACAATCGCCTGCTTTAACTCATCTTCCATGACATCCTTCGTAAATGATCGGTCTATCTTTATCTCGCCCACCGGAAGCTCCAGCGCCAGACTCAGTGATGCCGAGCCTGTTCCGTAATCATCTAACGCTATCTGTATGCCATGCTCCTTGAAAAAGGATATCTCCCTCTTTAAGAAATCGTGGTCTAAATCCTTGCATCTTTCGGTAAGCTCTATCCAAAGATCCTCTTTTGGAAAATCAAGTCTCTCAACCATATTGAGCACATCTGTGCGGAATGCCGTATTTTCAAGCTGTGTGGCCGCTATATTTACATTTATGAAAAAATCAGGTATGAACTTTTTGAATCTCTTTGCAGCCACAAGCGCGGTCTCAATAATCCAGTTTCCGAGTATGTAAATACAAGGATCCTCCTCAAGCCATGGGATAAATGAATCCGGCGGCACAAGTCCGTACTTCTCATTTTTCCACCTGATAAGAGCCTCAGCTCCGACTATCCTTCCGTCCGTGGCGCTGACTATTGGCTGATAGCATAGGAAAAATCCCTTACAGCCGTCCATGACGCTCTTATGGATTTCCGCAATCTGCTCCATATTTTTCATATTGTCATGAATTATGGTACTGTCAAAAAACACCAGATCTCCGTGCTTTTCATGCTTCGATATGCTGAGTGCATATGTGGCGCTGTTTAACAGATTGTACGGTGTGCCGGAGTAGTTTTTTGCTGTCACTGCTCCACCAGCAAGCCTAAGCTGAACCATTCCATCGCCAAGCTTCACCCCGGCCTCAGCTACTTTTTTCACCTTAAGATACAGCTCACTGATCTCATCATGCTCTGCGTATGGCTTGATGAATGCAAACTTTGTTCCATCCATTCTGAATACGTAAAGGTCTCCGCTCACTACCTTTAAAAGCTCATCGCCATAATTCTTCAATACCTCATTGCCCAGCTCATATCCGTAGGTATCATTGATGTGTCCATACTTTGTTATTCCGATGATAAGCACTGCTGCCGACTCATATCTGAAAATATAGTCATTCAGGCAGCTTCCAAGCATCTTCATATTCCAGAGGTTGGTAACAGAATCAACCGAATCCGATATGCCATGATTCAGTATTGAGCCTGCAAAAATATCAGGACTTCCATCCACACCCTTTATTATGCGGCCATGACCTGTACAGCTCACAAACACTCCGTCCTCATCCATTACACGGTAGGTGAGATTAAATGCATCCTTTTTCCCCGAATGTACCGCATCCACTTCCTTCTGGTACATCATTATATCATCCGGATGTATTTTACTTTTCCATCTGTCCTCTGTGTTTAAGTCATATTCACTGTCAATTCCCATAAAACCAAATGCATTTTTGGACCATCTGGTCACATTGGTCTCCATATTTGTGACAAACATATATATTCTTTGCGACGCCTCTGATAACACCGGAAAAAGCTTCTCATCAAGGCCATCCAGGTCAAGCTCATCAGAGCTCTCATGACGTACCTCGGCTTCCGATAACAGCATGTCTGTCGCGTCAAACAATTCTTTTTGAAGTTTATTTTCCGATCTTCCTTTTCCCTCTTTTAAGGTACGTGCGTTCTCAAGCGCCATATGTGCCTCAGCTATCCATGCCGGCATACTCTGACCTGTGTATTTTGCCACTCCGATTGTGACAGTCACTGGTGCCTCAAGCTGCATATTTTGCGCAGTCTCAGGAACCCGCTCTTCTATCCTTTTGCGAATGAGCTGCATCATATTCCCGCTTGTCGTATCAAAGGCGACTACAAACTCATCTGCATCAAATCTGGCTATATAAAAATCATACTCTGCCGCAAGCGCCTTCAACGCAAAAGCTGTCGCCACAAGCACCTTGTCTCCTTCGAGTGGACCGTATTTTTTATTTATTGATTTTAAATCATCAACATCTATCACATAAAGATACAGCTTGCTATGGCCTGACCCTGCCCCTGCCCTTACCTTTGCACTGATATATTTATCAAAAGCACTCCTGTTGTTCATACCGGTCAGTAAATCTGTGGAAATGAGTGATTTCTGGCTGTTACTGTACACAAGCATATAGCTAAGTGTCACCCCACATACAAACGAAGGCAGCATCGGTGTAAAATACTGGACAAATAACATAATAACAGGCAGCACTGCAAACGAAGCCATGCGCCTGTATTTATCGCGGTTCACATAATTTTCCGGCAGAAATGACTTGTAAAATGCCCTGATGCAGCTATATATAGCCGGTATAAATGCTATAACAGCTTCTGTAATCATCTCATTCCTGAAGCTTGTCCACTTCAGATACATGACCGTAATCATCATGATACATATGGCAGCCTGCGCTGCTATGCGCACGATTCTTCCGGATTTAAGCCGGATAAATACAGATTGCTGCTCTGCCTCACAATACAAAAACCAATGATATGATAGCAGCGCTATCAATATAAAGTAAATGACCGTAAATGTGTCCAGTACCAGTTTTTCCGGCGCCCACAGGTCATATACTATGATAGCTATAATATAATCCACCACAACTGCTGCCGCTGTAAGCATGCCTACTGTCAAAAATTGATGGTTGCTGTATGTTTTATCATCAGATTTAATAAATCTAAAACATATGACTCCCAGTATCAACAGACACATAAAGATCATCTGCCCATACAGAGTTCCTATTACTATACTGCTCATTATACTCTCCTCGTTCTGCCTTATCTTTCTCCACTTATTATATTTTATCAACTTAATGAGTCGTTAGCAATGGTATTTATAAACTAATTCTGACAATTTAAAATTCTTTTTGCACATTCTATCTGTTCCTTTGTAGGAGGCTCCACTCCCTCAAGCTGATACGGTATACCAAGCTCCTTCCACTTGAACACACCAAGTGTGTGGTACGGCAGCACCTCAACCCTGTCCACTGTTTTAAGTGTGTCGATAAACTCTCTAAGCTGCTTTAAATATTTCTCATCCGTAGTAATTCCCGGCACAAGTACATGGCGTATCCACATCTTTTTGCCGTTTTCGGAAAGATATCGTGCCATATCGAGGATATTCTGATTGGTCTGTCCCGTAAGCTTTTTGTGCTCCTCATCATCTATATGCTTGATATCCAGCATGAAGAGATCTGTATATTTCATCAGCTCATTAAATTTGCCGAAAAACGGTTCTTCCACGGTAAATGGATTTCCTGATGTGTCAAGGCATGTGTTTACACCTTTTTCCTTTGCAAGCTTAAATAGCTCTGTGACAAAGTCTATCTGCAAAAGTGCTTCACCTCCGCTTACTGTGATGCCACCTGTTTGCTTCCAGTACGCTTTATAGCGCATGGCGGTCTTTAGCACCTCCTGCGGTGTCATCAGCTTTGCACCGTCATTTTCGCCGCATTTGGCCCATGTGTCCGGGTTATGGCAGTATTTACAGCGCATATTGCAGCCCTTCAAAAAGACTATATATCTCACTCCCGGGCCGTCGGCTGAGCCGAAGCTTTCTACCGAGTGTACTCTTCCTAGTGTTTCTCCCATGTTTTTCCTCCTTTAGGTTGTTGTTGCTGCTACTTTTATTTTTATGGTACGGAATTTTCGGCAACCCGCCGACCGGGACTTTGCAATGCTCAGGTTCTTCGGGCTAAGAGGCTGTATGAATTATGATTTTGGTTTTCTATGCTTGACGCGACCAGCTTTTACGCGCCTTCCATGGCGCATAACGCCTTGCCCATGCGTCCATGCATGGGCATCGCTGGCTGTGTTCATAATTCTAACAGCCTCTAAGCCCTGCGAAATTCGCATTGCTAAGTCCCGGTCGGCGGGTTGCCGAAAATTCCTTACGCTGTGGTGTTATTTAGTACATATGCAGTTTATTTGAAAATCAGAATATGCAGGCACTGGGCCTGCACATTCTGGAATGTTGGATATTTTTTTATATTACATTCTCTCGTGGCATGTACGTGAGATTACATCGAGCTGCTGCTCTCTTGTGAGGTCGATGAACTTAACTGCGTATCCTGATACTCTGATTGTGAAGTTTGCGTACTCCTCCTTCTCAGGATGCTCCATTGCATCGATGAGCTTCTCTTTACCGAATACGTTTACATTGAGGTGATGTGCACCCTGATCGAAGTATCCGTCCATTACGTTTACAAGGTTGTCGATTCTCTCTCCCTCGTTGTTTCCGAGTGCTCCCGGGTTGATGGTCTGTGTATTTGAGATTCCATCAAGCGCCCACTCATATGGAAGCTTTGTGAGTGAGTTTAAGGATGCGAGAAGTCCGTTCTGCTCTGCGCCGTATGATGGGTTTGCTCCCGGTGAAAGCGGCTCTCCTGCTTTACGTCCGTCAGGCATTGCTCCTGTAGCTTTTCCGTATACTACGTTTGATGTAATTGTAAGGATTGATGTTGTAGGCTCTGAATCACGGTATGTGTGATGCTTCTTTAACTTGTCCATGAATGTCTTAAGAAGCCATACACCGATTTCGTCCGCGCGGTCATCATCGTTTCCATATTTAGGGAACTCTCCCTCGATTTCGAAGTCCTTTGCCAGTCCGCTCTCGTCACGTACTACCTTGACCTTTGCATATTTGATTGCTGAAAGAGAATCGATTACGTGTGAGAATCCTGCGATTCCTGTTGCAAATGTTCTCTTTAAGTCTGTGTCCATGAGTGCAAGCTCTGCTGCCTCATAGTAGTATTTGTCATGCATGTACTGGATAAGGTTTAATGTATTTACATAGATGTCTACTAACCAGTCCATCATCTTGTCGTATTTCGCCATTACCTCGTCATAGTCAAGGTACTCTGCTGTGATAGGTGCGTAGTTTGGTCCTACCTGCTCACCTGATTTCTCATCAACACCACCGTTGATAGCGTAGAGGAGACATTTTGCAAGGTTCGCACGTGCTCCGAAGAACTGCATCTCTTTACCTGTCTGTGTTGCAGATACACAGCAGCAGATTGCATAATCATCGCCCCATACAGGCTTCATTGCGTCATCGTTCTCATACTGGATTGAGCTTGTCTCAATTGAGATGCGGGCTGCATAATCCTTGAAGGTCTGAGGAAGCTTTGATGAGTAGAATACTGTGAGGTTTGGCTCCGGTGCAGGTCCCATGTTCTCTAATGTATGGAGGAAACGGAAGTCTGTCTTTGTAACCATTGAACGTCCGTCCACACCTGTTCCTGCCACGTCAAGTGTTGCCCATACAGGATCACCTGAGAATAACTGGTTGTATGAAGGGATACGTGCAAATTTAACCATACGAAGCTTCATTGTAAAATGGTCGATGAGCTCCTGTGCTTCCTGCTCTGTGAGGATGCCCTTGTCCATATCTCTCTTGATGTAAATATCAAGGAATGTAGATACACGTCCTACTGACATTGCTGCGCCATTCTGTGTCTTGATTGCTGCAAGGTATCCGAAGTATAACCACTGAACTGCCTCTTTTGCGTTTGTTGCAGGTCTTGAGATATCATATCCGTAAATCTCTGCAAGCTTCTTCATATCCTCAAGACATTTAATCTGCTCTGCGATTTCCTCTCTTAAACGGATAACATCATCTGTCATCTGTCCACAGCCACAGTTTGCCTTATCCTTCTTTTTCTCCTCGATGAGATAATCAAGTCCGTATAATGCTACTCGACGGTAATCGCCCACGATACGTCCACGGCCGTATGTGTCAGGAAGACCTGTAAGGATCTTTGCATGACGAACCTTCATCATCTCAGGTGTGTATGCATCGAATACTGCTGTGTTGTGTGTCTTATGATATTTTGTGAAAATCTCCTTGAGCTTGTCGCTTACATTGTAACCATATGTCTCAGCAGCCTGCACCGCCATCTTGATTCCACCGTAAGGCATGAATGCTCTCTTTAACGGCTTATCTGTCTGAAGACCTACAATCTGCTCGAGGTCCTTTAATGACTCATCTATATATCCAGGGCCGTAAGCTGTGATTCCTGTTACAACCTCTGTCTCCATGTCAAGAACTCCGCCCTTGGCACGCTCCTCTTTCTGTAATTTCTGGAGCGCATCCCACAGCTTGTTTGTAGCATCTGTCGGATCAGCTAAAAAGCTCTCGTCTCCGTCGTATGGAGTGTAGTTGTCCTGAATAAACTGACGGACGTTGATTTCCTCTTTCCAAAGACGTCCTTCAAATCCATCCCACTCTTTCATTTCTATCATTGTAATATCCTCCTTAAAATGTGTGAATGTTACTTCATTTGATTAGTTTTGTTTAACTGTGGTTAGTATATACTTACTACAGTATTTTTGTCAATATCCATGTTGTTTCTTTTGAGATACATTCCCTGGTTATTTACACGACTATGGCTGATTTTATAATCAAAAAGAGCCAACTGTCCGGGTTTATCGCCCAGACGGTCGGCTCTTATTTGTTATATTTCATGTGGTTATTCCACTTATCCGTCAGTCATATAACACGTTCATAGTAGACTATTTTTCTCAATAAAGCAATAGTGTTTTAGAACTATTTTTATTCTTTTCTATTCCGCACGGACCGCCCAGCGCATCTTCGTGGACCTGGCACGTCCGTTCTGAGCACATTCCTGTGCTGATGGACGAATCACATCCTTGGAATAGTCGCTGTATATTCCTGCTTTATATCCTGCCTTGAGTGCCTTTTTGACCAGCTTGTCCTCTCCTGAATGGAAGGTAAGGATGGCAGCTCTTCCACCGGGCTTTAATGCTCCCGGAAGCTTTTCCATAAACTCATATAGCACCTCAAACTCATGGTTTACGTCTATGCGGAGCGCCTGAAATGTGCGCTGACAGGTCTTTTTGATTATGTCCTTCTTATCCTTTTCAGGCAGAAAATCAAGTGTCTGCTCTATAATGTGACGAAGCTTTGTGGTCGTATCTATGCGGTTGCCCTTCCTGATCTCATCTGTAATAGCCTTTGCAAGCTCCTCGCAATACGGCTCATCTGAGTTCTCATAGAGCATACCCGAAAGCTCCTCACGGGATATATTATCAAGCCGCTCTGCCGCACTGATACCGGCATTTGGATTAAGACGCAGATCCAGCGGTCCATCCACCTTAAACGAAAATCCACGCTCAGGATTATCTATCTGCATTGATGAAACTCCCAGATCGGCAAGTATGAAATCAAAGCCTCCTACTTCCTTTGCAATCTCATCTATTGTGCAGAAGTTCTGAAGCTTTATGGTGAGAATATCCTCTCCAAAGCCTGCTTCAGCGAGACGCTTTTTTGTCTTTTCAGACTCAATTGGGTCAACATCTGTAGCAAACATATGTCCCTGTCCTTCAAGCTTTTCAAGCATTGCCCTTGTATGGCCACCGTATCCGAGTGTGGCATCAAAGCCTGTCTGTCCCGGCTTTATGTCCAGAAAATCTATGATTTCTTTTACCATTATGGATATGTGCATGCCCGCAGGTGTATTTCCCTTGCTGATGACATGCTCAATTGTATCCTTGTATTTCTCCGGATTTAATTCCTTGTATTTTTCCTCAAATTTTTTGGGATATTTTCCGCTATAATGCACGCGGCGCTTGTGCTGTTTTTCTTCGCTCATTTTCTGCTCCGTTTCATTTTTAGGTGGAACTTTTACGCTGACTTAAAAAATTATACAACAACCTCAAGTATTTTTTTACCATCATATTCCAGTTCATTCACACCGGTCTGTTTATTCTTATTGAAGTTGAAGCTGAGAAGATATCCTCTATCTTCTTTGTAGTAATCCAAATAGTCAAATAGCTGCTTTTGTCCTCTCAGATTATACTCATTTCCATGCCATATTTTCAGTTCAATAATAAATCTTTTTCCTTTATAATCAACTATAATATCAGTGCGGCGATTATCTCTTGTTCTTGCCTCAACATAATAATTCCCGGTTCCGTTTATTATAGGCTTCAGATATAAAAGGAACAATTTTCTGCCATTTTCTTCGATAAATTTATGATCATTCTCTGTATATATTTCTTCAAAATATTCATAGAATTTTTTCATGACCAAATCCATCTGCAGCATATCAGATACTATAAACTGATTTCTGTTTGAAACCGCATCTATATATAGCCTGTCATTCACCGCCATCTCAGATAAAAATGTATCATAAAGCTGTGTCTCAAATATTCTGTTCGCAACTGCAACGATACCGTTTCTGTCCTTCAAAAATCCAAATGTAACCCCAAGATCTATTATCGGATTTTCTCTCTTGAAAGGAAAATCTATTCCATCAAAAAGTATCTTTTGAAGCATATCTTTTAATGCCGGATAATCAAGCAGCTTCTTAGTCATATCATCAAACAACGTATTAGGCTCTTTCAAAAGAAGCTTTATTGCCTGTAAAAGACCGTTCTTCGTCCATGCTTTTTTTTCATCTACATCTTTTTCATGTGATGCAATTCTTTCATCAGTCAACTGACATATTCGCGACACCAGATATGGATAACCTGATGTATAATCATATATTATTGATGCAATCTGTCCTATATCCATGCCCGTATTATGCTCTCTCTCATAATCCTCAAGCATGGATTTTATATCGTTTATGTTAAAACTCATATCCATAGAAAAATCAACAGCTATATTCCATGGACTGTTATATTTTGTTTCTTCCTGCGGATGTATCTTTAGTTTTAAAGATTTTACATCATAAACACCTGCCAGTATCACTGACTGAAATGTGATGTCCTTTCCCTGTTGGCATTTCAGATATTTTTCTCTGAGCAGTCCTAAAAATGACAGAAAAATCTGATTATCTGAGCTTTTATCAACCTCATCTATCATAAGCACAACTTTTTTATTGCTGACTTTGCATAGCTTGGTAATCTTCATTCCCAATGAACGCATAGGGAATTTATCTGATAACGGTTCATTCCACTCTTCAATAATAGGCTCCGAAACATTCTGATTTTTCAGGCATTCTGCAATATCCATCATCAGCCCCTCTGCCAGAGTTCCAAGCGATGCAAAATACTCATCTACCGCCTCAAAGCTAAGACTGATAACAAGATAATCACTTTTAAGCCGCTGTTCAAGCATATAGAGCGTGGTCGTTTTTCCATATTGTCTGGCACGGTTTATTGTAAAATACTGACCTTTATCAATATAGTCACGAATAATCATGTCTACTCTGCCACTTATATCAACCATATAATTTTTCGCCGGTATACACGTTCCGGTAACGCAAAACCGCTTTGACATGTGCGCCCCTCCATACTCATAAAAATATGCCAACCTTATGTTACCGGTCACATTGTAATGTAAACAGTAACACGATTACCTTAATAGTTACAGTATAACTTTTATTTCATTTTTCCGCAAGATAATGACGCACATTCCTATACCATCTGCACGAGCCACACATCACTTTTCACCATGAAATATCCAATGACTACCTTTATCAGCTCTGTGGCCTGCACAAGGAAATACACTGCTACTATGCCAAGCACTGTGTATTTGGCGAGCACAAATGCCACCGGCACCACTATCACCCACGTAAATACGGAGTCAAACAGAAATGTGACCAGTGTTTTGCCACCCGAGCGTAGTGTGAAATACGACGAATGTGTAAATGCACAAAACGGCATAATTATCGCTGATACCGCTATGAAGCTTGTTGCGAGTGACTTGATTTCATCTGTTGTGTTATATATCTGAGGGAAAAATCCTCCTACCAGAAGCATGACCGCTGCCATTATAGAGCAGCAGAACACACTGAACACTATCATCTTGTTATCCGCATCCTTTGCCTTTTCAAGCTCACCGGCTCCAAGATACTGCCCCACAACTATGCTGATGCATGCGCCAAGCTGTATAAACACGATATTGAAAAGGTTTGTTATCGTTGTCGCAATGTTCAGGCCTGCGATTACCGAGAGCCCACGTACTGAATAGCACTGTGTAACCGTTGTCATCCCTGCTGCCCAGAAAAGCTCATTGAGCATGAGTGGCAGTCCCTTGATGAATATAGTCTTAAACTCATCAAACGGCATTCCTATTCCTCTGTAAGCGCCCTCGAGATATCTGTTCCTATCCCTGTTTTTATGTGCCCACAGCACAACTATTATTGTCTCAATATATCGCGACATCACCGTGGCAATAGCGGCTCCCGCCACACCCAGCTTTGGTATCGGTCCTATTCCGAAGATGAGCAGAAAATCAAGCACCGCATTGCTTCCGACTGCTGCAAAGCTTGCAACCATCGGTACAAAGGTCTGTCCTGTTTCCTTTATGTTTGTTGCATAGGCCTGTGTCACCGCAAACGGTACGAGACCTATCATAACTATTTTTAGATATTCCTTTCCATATGCCAGTGCTACCTCTGTGGCACCGTTTCCTGCCGTATCTGTCAGATAAAGTGATATGAGCGCTGTTCCGTTTGTGATAAACAGTGTCATCGCTATCGCTGTAACAAGCAGCGCTGCATACAGCTTGAATCTGAAGGAATACATATGCCCCTTATGATTTCCCTTGCCAAAATACTGTGCTCCGAATATACTTGCCGCTGACACTGCCCCAAACACAGCCAGATTGTACACAAATATGAGCTGGTTTACGATTGCTACTCCCGACATCTGCTCTGTGCCGAGCTGTCCTACCATAATGTTGTCCAGAAAGCTTACCAGATTTGTGATTGCATTCTGGATTATCATTGGTATGGCCAGCATGAGATAGCGCTTATAAAATGCCTTGTCTCCTATATATTTTTGTCTGAATTTATGCATGTTTGTCCCCCTTTCGATTTCTCCATTGTTCTTTCGTGCAATGTTACTATTCTACTACGTCAGACTTTATTTTTCAAATATTTTATGTGTTTTTCCTTAACTTATTTTAGGATTCAGATTTTTGTATCATAATGGCCATGGGTCGGGGCATAAGTCGCAGAGTCCGGGCGGGCAAGCCACACTCTCTCTTCCGCTACGCTTCGCAGCTAAGATTCTGTACGAATTATGCCTTGAAGGTTTTCTATGCTTGACGAAACCGGCTTTTATGCGCCATCCGTGGCGCATAACGCCTTGCCCAGCCGTCCATGGCTGGGCATTTCTGGGTTTCATGGGCATAATTCTACAGCTTCTAAGCTGCTTCGCTATTCGCGGCCGCGAGAGCGTGGCTTGCCCGCCCGGACTCTGTGACTTGCGCCCCTTACGTTGTGGATAGGTTTAATTTTTATTGTATCTGCATCCTATTATAAACGGCACCGAAAACTATTATATCGAAGCTATTGTATAATAACAGTACTATTTTCCAATAATTAAAGCTCCCGATTGACAACACTATTTGCGCTGTCAATCGGGAGCTCTTAATTTTAAATTTTAATATCTAACTGTTATTTTTAATTATAGTTTTACTTTTTATGTCAATATCCTGTTTATCTGTTTACTGCCGGTTCATATCCTGTGTTTCCTGATACTTCCTGATTACAAAAAACATGGTAGTTCCATCGCCCTCTTTGCTGGTAGCCCATATCTTGCCTCCGTGATCCTCTATAATCTTCTTTACGATGGAAAGTCCTATGCCGCTGCCTCCGGTAGCCGAATTTCTCGACGCATCCGCTCTGTAAAATCTGTCAAAAATATATGGCATATCTCTCTGGTCGATTCCTCGTCCATTGTCCTCGATTTCAACCTGTATGAAGTCACCAACATCATTTATCCTGATATCTATATAGCTTTGTGTCTTGTTCATATACTTCACCGAATTGCCGACTATATTGTTAATCACACGGCGAAGCTGCTCCGGATCAGCAATGATAAGCACGTTGCTATCCACATGATTCTCATATGAAAGCCTGATATTTTTTGCCTCAAGATCGAGTCCTATTTCCTCAACACAGTCGTTAAAATAATCTGTGACATTTATCTTCGCAAAATTGTATGGAATCCTGTTCGTATCAATCTTCGAGTAAAGTGTCAGCTCATTAATGAGCTTATCCATATCGTTTGCCTTATTGTAAATGGTCCTGACGTATTTATCGACCTTTTCAGGGGTGTTTGCCACTCCGTCAAGTATGCCCTCGGCGTAGCCCTTTACCGCAGTAATAGGAGTCTTTAAATCATGTGCGATATTGCTGATTAACACTCTGTTTTCCGACTCATTCGTCACCTTTTCCTCGGCATTTTTCTTGAGGCGCGCACGCATCTGCTCAAACGCAGTACACAGCTCGCCAATCTCTCCGTCGCTCGGACTCGTCTCAAGCTCAAAGTCCAGATTGCCATCCTTGATATTTTCAGCGGCAATACGCAGCCTCTCTATCGGTGTGATGATACTCCTGTATATCCACACTATAAGCATGGCAGCCGTAGTAAGAAGTATCAATACAAGCGCAAATGCTCCCTCTATCAAAACAGTCCTGACCTCAGGGATCACGCACGCGGTTGATGTCACTATGTAAAGACTCGCCTCGTCACCATCACTGTCACGAAAATTAAGCTGCTTTATGAGCACCTTGTCATCACTGTCCATATAGCTGCTCACATCAGAGCTGCTCTGCTTATTGGATATTCGCGGAAGCTTTCTCAAAATATCATCATTGTCAATTCCACCATTGAAAATGAGCTCTCCTTCACTTTTCACTATGAGATATGAATACTTCTTCTCCAGCTTCTTATTTATCTTAGTCAGATAATCACTATCAAGAAGCCTGGATGGTTCTATGAGCGATGTCTTCTCGAGCTCATCATATGTGCGCCCTGTCACCTTGTTCAGAAACTGCACCGTGTCAGTGAGCGCGAGCATGCCCGCATCCTCCATGCCATATGTCTTGTTTATGGCCTTTAGCTGAATCTTATTGAAACCCACAAGCACTATACTGGTGAGCACAACAGGCACAAAAATAATTATGCAGAATGATATAGCAAGTTTTGTTTTTATCTTCATAGTATTCTCCATTTGAATAAATTAATAAGCCACTTTATATATACAACAAGGACATATCCTTTCGCATTTGAATTTGATATGTCCTATTAATACTACAATATCTACTATATTTTTTAAAAATCACTACAGCTTAAATCTGTATCCCACGCCCCAAATAGTCTCAATATACTGTGGCTTTGCAGTGTTCATCTCGATTTTCTCACGAATCTTCTTGATATGAACAGTAACTGTCGCGATATCTCCTACTGAATCCATATTCCAGATTTCCTTGAAGAGTTCCTCCTTGGTAAATACATGGTTTGGATTCTCAGCAAGGAATGTGAGCAGGTCGAATTCCTTTGTGGTAAACTGCTTTTCCTCTCCGTTTACCCAAACACGGCGGGCTGTTTTGTCAATCTTGATACCACGAATCTCAACGATATCATTTTCAGGTGTGGCGCTTCCAATGAGACGCTCATATCTGGCCAGATGAGCCTTTACCCTGGCAACAAGCTCTGATGGAGAAAACGGCTTTGTGACATAATCATCTGCGCCGAGTCCGAGTCCTCTTATCTTGTCGATATCATCCTTCTTGGCTGAAACCATGAGTATCGGTGTGTTCTTTTTCTCACGAATCTGTTTGCAAATCTCAAAGCCATCAATGCCAGGCAGCATAAGGTCAAGAATAAACAGATCAAAATCCTCCGCCAAAGCTCTTGCGAGACCGCTTGTGCCATCATTCTCCACCTCTACCTCAAAGCCGCTCAGCTCCAGGTAATCCTTCTCAAGATCAGCAATTGCAACCTCGTCCTCTACTATCAAAATTCTGCTCATATCCGTTCCTCCTGAAAATAAAAAGCCATGGAAACCGACTCAATGTCAGTCCCATGACTTAATTATATCATATATCCGATAACTTCTGTCTAAATTTTCTCTAAATTCTTTCTAACTTTTTCTAAGAAATATAATGTATACTATCCGGCACTCACAACCTAAAAAGCGCGAAGCCCCACATATTGTTTAGAGATACTTCTTGAGGTCCTCAACCTTATCAAGTGCTTCCCAAGGCAGCTTGATATCTGTACGTCCGAAATGTCCGTATGCTGCTGTCTGACGGTAGATAGGTCTTCTGAGGTCAAGCATCTTGATGATTCCGGCCGGACGAAGGTCGAAATTCTCCCTTACGATTTCAACGATTCTGTCATCTGCAAGCTTTCCTGTGCCAAATGTATCAACCATGATAGATGTTGGCTGTGCAACACCGATAGCATATGAAAGCTGAATCTCACACCTGTCAGCAAATCCTGCTGCTACAAGGTTCTTTGCTACGTAACGTGCTGCGTATGCTGCTGAACGGTCTACCTTTGTACAGTCCTTTCCTGAGAAAGCTCCGCCGCCGTGACGTGCATATCCACCGTAGGTGTCTACGATAATCTTACGACCGGTGAGACCTGCATCTCCGTGTGGTCCACCTATTACGAAACGTCCTGTAGGATTGATAAAGAACTTTGTCTCATCGTCAATCATATCCTTTGGAAGAATTGGATCAAATACATATTTCCTGATGTCCTTATGGATCTGCTCCTGGGTAACATCCTCGTCGTGCTGTGTTGAAAGTACAACTGCCTCAAGTCTTACCGGCTTTCCTGCCTCATCATACTCTACTGAAACCTGTGTCTTTCCGTCCGGACGAAGGTATGTAAGTGTGCCGTCTTTTCTAACCTTTGTAAGCTGGAATGCAAGCTTGTGAGCGAGTGCGATTGGGTATGGCATGTACTCCTCAGTCTCATTTGTAGCATATCCAAACATCATTCCCTGATCTCCGGCTCCGGTGTCGAGGTTGTCTGTAAGGTCGCCCTCTTTTGCCTCGAGTGCCTTGTCAACTCCCATGGCGATATCAGCAGACTGCTTGTCGATTGAAACCATTACTGCACATGAGTTTCCGTCGAGTCCCTTCTTTCCGTCATCATATCCGATCTCAAGTGCTGTTTTTCTGACGATTGCAGGAATATCAAGCTGTGCCTTTGTGGTAATCTCTCCTGTTACAAGGATGAAGCCTGTACAGCTTGCTGTCTCACATGCGACACGGCTCATCGGGTCCTGCTGTATGCATGCATCAAGGATGGCATCTGATACTGCATCGCAGAGCTTATCCGGATGTCCCTCAGTTACTGATTCTGATGTAAATAATAATTTCTCCATTAATTATCTGTTGCTCCTTTCATACTGTGTGACCAATATTTTTCCAATAAAAAACCACTTACTGCAAATAAGTGGATTAAAATTAAGATAATAAAAATCCTCTTATTGTTCGATTACTCGCTCAGGTTGGCACCTTCCTGTTTTCTAACGGGGTTGCCGTGACTTCATAGATCCTTTGTATCTCCATCACTCTGAATAAGAGAAGTTACAATATAGAATTTTTCAAATCTCTGTCAGCTATATTACTACCACATGATATATATGTCAAGTATCATTTTCGATACAGATTTATCAATAATCCATTTTCGATACCCTATTCATTATTTATAAGCTATTTTATGCAATTATTCTTTCTTCTTTATTGACTTTCATAATTTTGGCAATTATACTTAAATTTGTATTTATAGTACTAAACACACAATATCAAAATAAATTTTTGGAGTAACTCATGATTAAAATCAGCATAAAAGATGCGCAGATTGGTATGGTGGCAGCAGAACCGATAAAGACCCCTCTGGGGCAGATACTTGCACTGCCCGGCACACCACTCACCCGTCAGCTCATCAACAAAATGAAGCTATATAAGGTAGGCAGCATCTCAATTCAAAACCCATCCTATGCAGCAGCACCGCAAGCCGGCGAAAATACAGCAAAGCGAGACAAGGTAAAACCTGTACCCAAAACCCGCGCACATGAGATGGTGACCAACATCCAGCGTGTTCAGGCCTCAGAAGAGTTCCTAGGCTTCCAGCTCAAATACCTCACATGCATAAATCAAATCAAGGATACCTTTGGCAAAATCTGTGCCGGTGAAAAATCCTTTGATGAGGCTGCGCTCCTTACTGCTGTCATTGACCTTTCCTCATCGTGCGGCACTACAATCGAGACCTTTGACATGCTCTACAACATGCGCACCATTGCAGACCCGTTGTACTCACACTGTCTGAATGTAGGGCTTATTACAAGGATGATCGGACGATGGCTTCATATGGAAAAGACAGATGTGAATACGCTTACTATCGCAGGAGTACTTCACGATATCGGTAAATGCAAGATTCCCGATGATGTGCTAAACAAGCCTGACAAGCTCACAGATGAAGAATTTGCACTCATAAAAAAGCACCCACAGTTTGGTTTTGATTTGATTAAGGATCTGCAGATTGACTCCAGAATAAAGCGCACAGCACTCATGCATCATGAGCGCTGTGATGGCTCAGGCTATCCTTCGCAGCTTGACAGCTCACTGATTGACGACTTTGCCATGATAACAGCCATCGCCGATGTATATGATGCCATGACTGCTGCCAGACGCTATCGCGCACCACTTTGTCCGTTCGCTGTCATATCAAGCTTTGAGAGTGAAGGTTTTACAAAGTACAATACAAAGTTCCTGCTTTTGTTTTTGAAAAAGCTTGCTACCACATACCAGAGCAACCGTGTAATGCTCAACGACAGCCGGTTCTGTAATATTGTGATGCTCAACCCACATGAACTGTCACGCCCTATTGTACGTTTTGATGACGGCAGTATACTTGATTTGTCCACAAACCGCGAGTTTTTCATCAAATCTGTGATGTAAGCCGATTTATAATCAAAAGGGTTACGGAGTAGTTACTCAAAAAAATTATAAAATAACAAAAAATAAGAACCGTGCATCTACAGTAAGATGCTGCCGGTTCTTATTTTATATATTGCATTTATATTGTGTTTACATTTCATGCTTTACGTATATATCTATTACGATACCTTGAGTATGAACTTCTGAAGCTCCTTCTCATCCTCTACTCTGGCAATCTTTGCGCCAATCTTTGTAAGCTTCTCCTCGAGTGCCTCATAGCCTCTCTGGATATAGTAGATATCATCAACCACTGTGATGCCCTCTGCTGCAAGACCTGCTATAACCAGTGCAGCTCCTGCTCTTAGGTCAGGTGCATTCACTCTGGCACCTGTGTATCTTTTCACGCCGCTGATGATTGCTATATTGCTCTCTACCTTTATATCAGCTCCCATTCTGGTGAGCTCGTCAACATACTTGAAACGATTCTCAAATATACTCTCTGTCACTGTACTGGTGCCCTCAGCGATACCCAAAAGCACCGCCATCTGTGGCTGCATATCTGTCGGGAAGCCCGGATATGGAAGTGTGGTGACCTGTGTATGCTTTAAATGTCCGTCTGATATTACTCTGACTGAGTCATCAAACTCCTCTACCTGGCAGCCTACCTCCAACAGCTTTGCTGTGGTGGCCTCAAGATGCTTTGGAATGACATTCTTTACCAGCACGTTGCCTCCTGCTGCCGCAACTGCAAACATGAATGTACCGGCCTCAATCTGATCCGGAATGACAGAATACTCTGTAGCATGTAATTTCTCCACACCTACAATTCTGATGACATCGGTTCCTGCGCCCCTGATATTTGCTCCCATGCTGTTTAAGAAGTTTGCCACGTCAACGACATGAGGCTCCTTAGCCGCATTCTCGATAACAGTCTTGCCATCTGCCATGGCTGCAGCCATCATAATATTGATTGTGGCACCTACAGAAACCTTATCCATATATATGTGTGTGCCCTTAAGCTCCTTTGCCCTGGCGATGACAAGGCCATGAGCTATGTCTATGTCTGCTCCCATGGAGCGGAAGCCCTTCATATGAAGGTCAATCGGCCTGCTTCCGATATCACAGCCTCCCGGAAGCGCAACCTCTGCATGCTTGTATTTTCCAAGTAATGCACCAATTAAATAATATGATGCCCTGATTCGTCTGATGAATTCATTATCGACATTTACGCCCCTGATAAATGAACCGTTTATCTTTACCTTGTGTATATCCACGCGCTCCACATGTGCGCCGATTTCTTCGATTGCCTGAAGTAAGACATTGATATCCCTTACATTTGGCAAATTATCTATTGTTACAGTCTCGTCTGTCATTATGGCAGCGGCCAAAATAGCAAGTGCAGCATTTTTAGCTCCACCAATTTCAACTTCACCGTATAAAGGATTTCCACCTTTGATTACGTACTGTTCCATATTCCACCTCTATGAATTCAGGAGTATACTTCCTCCTAATATACTATTCTCAATTTACACTATTGTTATACATCCAACTACAAATTTCATTTATGACGACGTATTTAAGCCGCCATTTGTGCCGGTGCTGCTTTTAATAAATGACGCAGCAGCTACTATTATCTAATCATATCCCGATAAATAAGCACTATAATTCAAGTGCCTCCACCAGCTTCTCTACTGTCTGCTCCACATCAAGCCCCTCCTCGGAAACCTCGATGTCTGCATACTGCTCATACAATTTTGAGCGCTCTTCAAAAAGGGTCTCTAAAGTCTGCCCTTTCTTTAATACTACACCTCTACCCTTTATGTCTGCAAGTCGTTTTTCCAAAATGGCATAAGAAACCTTGAGATACACAACTCTGCCTATCTCCTTAAGATGCTCCATGGCCTCTTTTCCGTATACCACCGAACCGCCTGTAGCTATAATGGCCCTATCAGCCCTGATAGAAGCATTGACACGGTTCTCTACCTCTATAAAACCGTCCGTGCCCTTTTCCTCAATTATCTCACGCAGAAGCTTTCCCTCCTGCTCCTGTATCAGTAAATCCGCATCCAGGAAGCTGTATCCCATCACCTTTGCAAGTATTACGCCTATGGTACTCTTTCCAACTCCCGGCATGCCTATAAGTACGATATTAGTTTTCTGTTCCATCTACTGCCTCAGTATTCTCTGTATCTGTACTATTGGTGCTTTCTGACTGCTGTGTGCTCTCTGTAGCACTTGTGTCTGCTGCCTTTTTGTCCTTCTTGGTAGTAGTAAAATAATTGTGAATCTTGATCTTGTCAAGCTGCTTCTGCTTTACAGACCATTTTTCATCGTCCTGCCATCCTGAAAGGATGCCATTGTAATATTTGTCCTCTTTATTGCCCTTTACAGTCTTCCTGTTTGACTCTGTTGCTTTATCATCGGTCTTTTTGTCGAGCCTTACGATATAGTAAGTGCTGTCTGTGGTGATGAGGTCTGAGGTCTGTCCCTCCTCAAGGGAATTGAGTGCATCTACAACGCTCTGATCAAGATTGTTTGTAGTGTATACACTGTCCTTTGTCTTGCTGTCCGATGACTCTGAGCTCTCTTTAGACTCTGTGTCATCTGATTTCTTATCTGAATCATCTGTCTTTTCCGCATCCGGGTCAACATATGTGGCGTATGTGCCTGTTGTGGCTGTAGTGCCTGCTGCCTTGGCTGCATCCTCTAAGGATGATCCGCCTGCAAGCGCCTCTACCACTGCATCTGCCTGTGCCTTTATCTGTGCTGACTGCTCATCTGTATATGTCTGATACTGGTAATTAGAGTCATATGCACCCTTGTAATCAAGCTTCACAATGGTGTATGCAGCCATATTGGCTTCCTCATCCGTCACGCTTGAATCAGCATTTTTGATGATTGCAGCATACATCTTACTCTTTATGAGGCGAAGCTCTAAATATTCCTCGACAATCTCCTCTGTAGCACTCATCTCGTCTATCACATCATCGGAATTTGCCTTCATAAACTTCTCTGCGGCCTTTTTGATTTCCTTTTTCTCATCATCAGAAACCTCTATATCGTAATCTGACTGATGCGCCTTTAATGTGTAAAGCTCATGAGCCTCCTCGATAGCATTTTTCTTCCATGTTTCAAGCACAGTATTATTGCCTGATACTGTCTTGTCCCAGTAGCCCTCGCCCATGTACTGTATATACATGTCATCATAACCAGCCTCCTGGTACCTTATCATAAAATTAACAAGCCCAAGCTTGATATCCTCTTTATCTAATGTCGCAACTGTTGCGGTTTTATTTATTGCACATCCTGTAAAAGCTGTAACTGAGAGTGTCGCAGCCAATAACATAGCTATTACTTTTTTCGCTTTCATTGTATCTATCCTCTTTAAAATTGGTATAGTATCGCTCGTATATTATAGAGCTTTTCTGGCCTGCTGGCAAGCATTTTCTAAACTTTGTAAATTATCGTCAATTTCGCGTAAAGCATGTGGTGTTTCCTATGCTATATGCTACATGATTCCAAAATTCGGGTAACTATTCAGCCGTAATCAGTTCCTTACGCATTTGCGAAATCAGTTCCTCCACCACATCAAGCACATCCCGCTTCTTTGCCACGCTGCCATTTTTTAAATCAAATGTGAAATATGGGTTTTCTGCCATATTGAATTTGAGTGAGGATTTATACCGGGCAACAAGCTCCGGTATCTTCTCCGGATTTATCCTTGCCCGTTCAAACATGGTAAGCTTTATCCGTGAGCCGGTCTGCTTTATCTCAGTGATATATACGGCATGTGCCAGCGCCTTAAGCCTTGCCACGCGAAGCAGGCTTAGCACTGATTTTGGAGGTTCACCAAACCTGTCTATGAGCTCCTCGAGCATCTCATCCTTCTCTTCCTCCGTCTCTATGCCTGCAATACGCTTGTATATATCCAGCTTCTGGAATTCGTTTGCAATATAACCTGCCGGAATATAAGCATCGGTTACGATATCCACCGTCGTATCAAATTTATCACTGATATCCTCGATGCCCTTTGCCTCTTTTACAGCCTCGCTCAACATCTTGCAGTACAAATCATAGCCCACTGCCTCCATATGGCCGCTCTGCTCCGCGCCGAGCAGATTGCCCGCACCGCGGATTTCAAGGTCTCTCATAGCAATCTTAAAGCCGCTGCCAAGGTCTGAGTACTCCTTTATCGCTGCAAGACGCTTTTCTGCCACCTCTTTTAGCATCTTGTTGCGCCTGTACATGAGAAATGCATACGCAGTACGGTTAGATCTGCCGACTCGTCCGCGGAGCTGATAAAGCTGTGAAAGTCCCATGTTGTCCGCATCGTGTATAATCATTGTATTGACGTTTGAGATGTCAAGTCCGGTCTCAATAATTGTCGTGGATACAAGCACATCTATTTCACCATTTATGAAACGGTACATGATGCGCTCAAGCTCCGTCTCCTTCATCTGTCCGTGCGCAAATGCAACAGTCGCATCCGGCACCAGCTCCTGCAGCTTTGCCGTTATGTCTGCTATGTCGCGCACTTTATTGTACACATAGTACACCTGTCCGTTTCTGGCAAGCTCCCTGTTAATTGCCTCTCTGACAAGCTCATCATTGTACTCCATGACATATGTCTGAATCGGTACACGGTCCATCGGCGGCTCCTCAAGCACACTCATATCCCTTATGCCGATTAAACTCATGTGGAGTGTCCTCGGAATCGGTGTAGCAGTCAGTGTGAGCACATCCACATTGACCTTCATCTGCTTAATTTTCTCCTTGTGAGTCACTCCGAAGCGCTGCTCCTCATCGATTACCAAAAGCCCCAGATCCTTAAACTGCACATCCTTTGAGAGTATGCGGTGTGTTCCGATAATGATATCGACCTCACCCTTTTTGAGCTTTTCTATCGTCTTTTTCTGCTCTGCTGCGCTTCTGAAACGGCACATCAAATCCACATTCACCGGAAAATCCTTCATCCTCTGCGAAAACGTATCGTAAATCTGCTGTGCAAGAATGGTTGTCGGGGCAAGATATGCCACCTGCTTGCTGTCCTGCACCGCCTTGAAGGCCGCACGGATTGCAACCTCCGTCTTGCCGTAGCCCACGTCACCGCAAATCAGTCTGTCCATTATTTTATGGCTCTGCATATCAGTCTTTGTGGCTTCAATTGCAAGAATCTGATCCTCAGTCTCATCAAAAGGGAAAAGCTCCTCAAACTCTCTCTGCCATACCGTATCCTCGCCGAAGGCATATCCGTTTTGCTGCTCACGCTGGGCGTACAGCTTCACCAGGTCTCCTGCAATCTGCTTTACCGCACCTCTGACCCTATTCTTTGTTCTGGTCCATTCCTGACCTCCAAGCTTGTTGAGCTTTGGTTTTCTGGCATCCTTTCCGGCATATTTTTGTATCATGTCAAGCTGGGTGGCAAGAATATAGAGATTGGAGCCACCCTGATACTCTATCTTGATGTAGTCCTTTACCTTTTTGTCCACCTCAAGCTTTTCAATGCCGCGGTAAATACCTAGTCCGTGGTTTTCATGCACTACATAGTCCCCCACCGACAAATCGGTAAAGCTCTGTATTTTTTCACCCTCATAGGTGCGGTGACGCTTCTTTTTCTTCTGCTGCGCCCCAAAAATATCTGACTCCGTAATCACGGCAAACTTTAGGATAGGATACTCAAAGCCTCTTCTCACCTTGCCGTAGCAGACCATAATCTGCCCCTCAAAAAGCTCATGGTCATAGTTTTCAGTATAAAAGCATGTGATTCCCTGATCTGTGATATCCTCTGAAAGCCTCTTTGCCCTTGTCCTTGAACCGGATAAAAGAATGACTCTGTAGCCGTTTTTCTTATAGCGCTTTAAGTCCTTTATCAAAAGCTCAAAGCTGTTATTGTATGGGCTGACACTCTGACAGTGAATACCATAACTTCCCAGCTGGTGCAGTCCGTTTGCTTTATTATCGAGCGCACCGAGTGCGATACACGAATACTTCTCGAGCTTTGCCACAATCTCCTTCTCTGTAAAAAGACCGTTCATCTGCCCCGGAAGTATATATCCCATCGCAAGTCTCTGCTTCATGCTCTCAGAAAACTCGGTCTCTGTAAGCTTTCCCTGCTCTGCGCATCTGGTCAGCTCATCGAAGAATATAAGGCTGTCCGATGGCTTAAAATAATCCAAAAGCCCGACTCTCTCGTCAAAAAAGTACGACAAAAAAGCATCCATGCCTGCATACATGGACAGCTCTCCCCACTCCTCGGTAAGCTCGTCTGCCATCACAGTCACTCTGTGTGCTTCCTCTGTCTTCATCTGCTTTCTAAGCTTGTCAGCCACACGTTTTGCCTCTGCCTTAAGCTTGTCAATTCCCCCGGCCTTTTCCTCATCACTAAGTACAAGCTCTGCCGCCGGATATATGCTCACCCGGTCTGTATTTTCGATGGATTTCTGGCTCTCGCAGTCAAAATATCTAATAGTGTCTATCTCGTCTCCCCACAGCTCGATTCGGATAGGATTCTCCTCCGTCAGCGGAAAAACATCAAGAATACCGCCCCTGACAGAAAACTGTCCCATAGTCTGGACCTGATACTCTTTTTCATAGCCCATTCTGATAAGAGCAGCCTGAATTTCCTTCAAATCCAAAAGCTGTCCCTGCTCAAGTGTAAGCACGTTTTCCCACATCTTTTCTATCGGCGCCATCGTATTCATCAGCGCATCAAAGGTGGTCACAAGCGTCACTCTCTCCTGCTCACGGATAGCCTTCAAAGCCCTGATGCGCTCCGCTGTCAGGAGATTGCCCCTGATATCCGACTGGTAAAAAAGCACATCCTTTGATGGATAATACACCACCTCTTTGTCAAAAAAACTGTACTCATCGTACAGTTCCTTCGCTTTCTGCTCTCCAAAGGTCACAATAAGCTTGTTTTTCCTGTGACCTCCAAAGGCATATATCATCTGTGATTTTTGCGCATCTATGCATCCCGTGACAGATATAAGTCCGGACGATTTTTCTGCCGTTTTTGTCATCTCCTCAAAGCCCGCAAGGGAAAGGAGTGGCTCTGTAAATGCTTTCACTTTCAATTCTCCATTTCTGTCTGTTCAAAATCACCTTGTCGATTTCCAGCTAGTTATATATGTTCATAGCCTTATCCGTCTCGCCCTGCATCATGAGAACTGCTGCATCCATCGCATGACCGATAGCTTCCTCCACCTTTGCCCTGTCCTCAGAACTGAAACGCCCGAGCACATGGTCAGCAAGATCCCAGCCCTGCGGCTTTTCTCCAACACCGACCTTGATACGGCTGAAGCCCTGTGTGCCGGTCATTGCAATGATACTCTTAATCCCGTTGTGACCGCCGGCGCTGCCCTTTTTGCGGATACGGATACGCCCCGGCTCGAGCGAAATATCATCAAAAATAACGATCATTTCCTCATCCGGATCAAGCTTATAAAAATTCATCACCTCAGCAACAGACTCGCCGCTTAAGTTCATGTATGTCTGCGGCTTCACGAGCAGCACCTTCATGCCCTCAATCACTCCGCTTCCACAGAGCGCCTTGTGCTTTTTGTCTGTCACACTTATATTATATTTATCCGCAAGCGCATCTATCACATCAAATCCGATATTGTGTCTTGTGTGCTCATATTTTTTATCAGGATTTCCAAGTCCTACTATAACGTACATCGTTTATCCTTTCTCTTTCTAATATTATTTTATCTACATGTCATATGCATATTGTCACATGTCATCTACGTATCTATCCAGAATCTACAATTCAAAATAAAACAAATACTGCTGGATAATTCCCGCCACACCCTTGTAGCGCTCAAAATCAAAGCCGTCACTATAATATTTGTCCAAAAGCTGCTTTACATGCGTATCTATCGGAAACGCATCCACATGATGCAAACCGAAAAGGCATATGCAGTTCGCCACCTTTTTGCCAATTCCTTTGCGAGTAAGCAGGTTTTCCATCGCCTCATCATAGCTCATTTTGCGCAGATTATCAAGCCAGTCAGGATTATTAGCGCCATACTCATATATTTCCTTCAGATACGGTGCCCTATAGCCAAAGCCCATGCTCCTGTCATCAAATACCTCATCCGGTACCTCAAGAGGCTTGGGAAATGTATACAGTTCTTCCCCCTCTGCACTGCCGTCTATTTTATGTCCGCACCGCCTGCAAAGTAAATCCACACTGTTTGTGATTCGCTTAATGTTATTATTCTGGGAAATCATAAAAGTAACAATCATCTCCCACAAATCCTGCCTTAAAATGCGCACACCACTGCCATATGCATATGCCTCCTTCAGATGCGCGTCATCTCCGTCTGCTATCAGCTTTGCAATCCCCGCATAATCCGTATCCATATCCAGATAGCTTTTCCATATATTGTTCCAGTCTGCCTCATCACAGTCCAGCTCAAACTCATTTCCATCCTGCTTAATCCGAAGCGCCCTGTCAAATGCCACTACCGTGTATTCATTTTCTCCTGTATTCTTCCATCTGAAGCACTGACCACTGTCAGCAATCTGTTTTAAATCCAGATTATCTATTTTCGTCTTGTACATATCTGTTTGTCTATCCTCTTTTATTGTAGCTATACTCTAAAAAGCCGGTCTTTCTGTGGCTTATTGTACCACGGATAGACCGGTTTGTGTGAAATATATTTGGATTATTATACCAGCTCAGGAATTTTATATCCTGCTTTGCTCATCGCTTTTTCAAAGTTATTGTTTGATTTTATACATTCTCAATCTCTGTCTTATACTTTTCAAGAATCATATTCTGGATATTCTCGCGTGTGGCAGAGTTAATCGGATGGGCTATATCCCTGTACTCGCCATCGTTTGCCTTGCGGCTTGGCATGGCGATGAAAAGTCCCTTTTCTCCTTCGATTACCTTAATGTCATGTACCACGAATTCATCATCGATTGTGATTGACACAACCGCCTTCATCTTGCCCTCTTTTTCTACCTTACGAATTCTGATGTCTGTAATCTGCATATTTTTGTCCCCCTGGTCTGTTTTTAAATTACATATCTTACATTTTTTTCTTTTACTATCATGACTCCATCCTCACCACAATAGCAGGTGTTTGGATTGATGGTTCCGCGGCTCTCTACGATGCAATTTTCGAGGTGCACATTATCGCCTATGTAGACGTCATTGAGTATCACGCAGTTCTTCACTGTGGTGTTTTTGCCCACAAATACCTGCTTGAAAAGCACCGAATCCTCCACGCTGCCGTTTATGATACAGCCACTTGATACGAGGCTGTTTGAAATGTCTGAGCCCGGATTAAACTTGGCCGGTGGCAGGTCGTCCACCTTTGAGCAGATGGTCGGCTCCTCCCTGAAGAAATAGCTTCTGATGTCAGGTCTTAAGAAATCCATATTGGTCTTGAAGTATGCATCAATATCGGCGATATTGTTCCAGTATGAATTTATCTTGTAGCCATATATTTTCTTTACATTTTTGTAGCGCACGAGGATATCATTTACGAAATCGAATCTGTTTTCCTCAGCTGCCGCCTCCAAAAGCTCTATGAGCTGTCGTCTCCTGATGACATAGATACCTGTGGAAATGGTGTTGGATGAGGCCTCGATTGGCTTTTCATCAAACTCTGTGATTCTTGACTCATCATCCATGCGTACCACACCAAAACGGCTGACATCGTCGTTGTACATCATGTCCTTGCATACCACTGTAATGTCTGATTTTTTCTCGATGTGAAAATCAAGCACTCTGTTGAAATCCAGCTTGTATACACAGTCACCGCTGCTGATGATGACATATGGCTCATGGCGTCTCTTGAGAAAATCAATGTTCTGATACATCGCATCTGCCGTGCCCCTGTACCAGTCACTGTTGTCCGCTGTGACTGTAGGTGTAAAGAGGAATAAGCCCCCCTGCTTTCTGCCAAAATTCCACCATTTTGATGAGCTTAAATGCTCATTCAGTGAGCGTGCATTGTACTGGGTCAGTACTGCGACAGTCTGTATATGTGAGTTTGACATGCTGCTGAGCGCAAAATCTATGCTTCTGAAGCTGCCTGCTACCGGCAGGGCCGGTACTGCTCGTTTTGCTGTCAGTTCCTTCATCCTATTATTGTTGCCGCCGGCCAAAATTATTCCTATTGCCTTCATTTTCCGTCACCTGCCTTGATAATAACTTCTCCGCCCTCAAGCACACCGTCTTTGTAATCCTCTTCGTATGTAACACCGGAGATTGCTGTATTTTTGCCTATCTTTACCCCGTCCGGTATCACAGAATCTTCTCCTATAGTGACCAGCCCAAATGAGTATATGCTCTCATTTAATACGTTCGGCTTCTCCTGTCCGAAGCCAAGTGTCACATTGTCGCCCACCTTGCAATTTTCGGCAATGATGGACTTGTCTATCGTGACATTGGAGCCTATCTCCGTGTCACACATGATAATGGAATCACGTATTACTGCGCCTCTTCCAATCTTGACGCCTGCACCTATAACAGAATGCTCCACATGACCATAGCATTCACAGCCCTCACCCATGATGCTTCGCTCCACATGACCTCCTTTGGCTATATAAAGTGGCTCGATTGCATCATTCTTTGTGTAAATCTTCCAATACTCCTCGTACAGATTGAACTCCGGAATGAGGTCCACAAGCTCCATATTGGCCTCCCAGTATGAGCCCAGTGTACCTACGTCCTTCCAGTATCCGTTGAACTCGTATGCAAACATACGTCTGTCGTTTTCAAAGCAGTATGGTATGACATGCTTGCCAAAATCACAGTTTTCCTGATCCTTTAGTGCAAGTAATGCTTCCTTTAGCACCGGCCATGAGAATATGTAAATGCCCATTGATGCGAGATTACTGCGCGGATGAACCGGCTTTTCCTCAAATGCATTGATGCGCTTATCATCATCGGCTATGACGATACCAAATCGGCTGGCCTCCTCGATAGGCACCGGCATGGTTGCTATGGTCACATCTGCATTGTTTTCCTTGTGGAAATCAAGCATCACCTCATAGTCCATCTTGTAAATATGGTCTCCTGACAGTATCAACACATAGTCCGGGTTGTAACTGTCTATATACCTCATATTCTGGTAGATTGCATTGGCTGTACCTGTGTACCACTCGCTGTTGCCGCTCTTCTCATAAGGAGGCAATATTGCCACTCCTCCATTATTCCTGTCGAGGTCCCACGGAATACCTATTCCGATGTGGCTGTTAAGTCTGAGTGGCTGATACTGTGTAAGTACACCCACTGTATCAATGCCTGAATTGATGCAGTTGCTAAGCGGAAAATCTATGATTCTGTACTTTCCACCAAACGAAACTGCCGGTTTTGCTACGTTCGCTGTCAGAACACCAAGTCTGCTGCCTTGACCGCCTGCTAAAAGCATGGCTATCATTTCTTTCTTAATCACGTTATCACTCCTCGTCTGTCCTAATTTTTGTTGTGCCACCCGGTCCCCACCACTTGTTTCTGTAATAACCGTATCTGTAAAGCTTCCATAATAAATCACAATTGTTTCCATATAAATTATAGTTGCTGCTGCATAAATTGCAGTTACTGCTATATACTTTAAAACCATCAAATTCATATGGTCCGGATGAATTATTTTTATATAAAAAAATTATACCACAGCCGCATTATCACTTCAACATTTTTCACAAAATCAAATAATATTTTTCTTTATTTTCGACATTTTGCACAAGTGTCATTTAGCGTATATCTGTTTAACCTGCTATGGTTCTTATCATTTGAAAGTCATGCCTGCTTTCACCTTATTTTTCCTTTGCAAATACTATATTTAGTTGTATAATTAATATAAAGTAACTATTCAGAACAAGAAAATCTGTTGCTTACATGCAATCATGACGCATCGGCTTTTTGTTCTCAGCGATTCTTAATAGTTACAATATAAATTATAATAAATCAGGCAGGTAAAATTAATGTATAAAATAGATTTCAGCAAACCAATACACATCCATTTCATAGGCATCGGCGGTATCAGCATGAGCGGTCTCGCAGAGATTCTGCATGAGGAGGGCTTTACAATTTCCGGCTCCGATTCAAAGGAATCAGACCTCACAAAAACTCTTGCTGCCAAGGGCATAAAAGTCATATATGGCCAGAGCGCAGACAATATCACATCCGGTATCGACCTGGTGGTTTACACTGCTGCTATCCACGAAAGCAACCCTGAGTTTGCCGCAGCAAAAGCAGCCGGTATTCCAATGCTTACCAGAGCCGAGCTTCTCGGACAGATTATGGACAATTACGATTATTCTATCGCTGTAGCCGGCACACACGGCAAGACTACCACCACATCCATGATCAGCGAGGTTCTTCTCGCCGCTCAGACAGATCCTACCATTTCCGTAGGAGGTATTTTGTCATCTATCCACGGCAATCTGCGTGTGGGCGATTCAGAGTACTTCATCTCTGAGGCGTGTGAGTACACAAACAGCTTTTTGAATTTCAGACCACGCTACAGCATTATTTTAAATATTGAGGCTGAGCATCTGGATTTCTTCAAGGATATCAACGACATCAGGCATTCCTTCCGCGAGTATGCATCAAACACTCTCGCAGGCGGTGCTACCATCATCAACGGTGAGATTGACCGCTATGAGGAGATTGTCGCAGGGCTTCCTCAGAAGATTATCACCTATGGCTTTGATTCAAAATATGATTTCTATCCGGAAAATATAACCTATGACGATAAAGCTTGTGCATCTTTTACAGCTATGAGACAGGGTAGTCCACTTTTCGACGTAAAACTCTCTGTTCCGGGCGCTCACAATGTAAGCAATGCGCTCGCAGCCATAGCTTTATCCACCACACTTGGTCTCGATACGGAGTCTATCCTCACCGGCCTTGACAAATTTGGCGGTGCTGACAGACGTTTCCAGTACAAGGGCAAGGTAAACGGCGTCACAATCATTGATGACTACGCTCACCATCCAACCGAGATCCGCGCAACACTGACAGCTGCACAAAAATATCCACATGACAGGCTTGTCCTTTGCTTCCAGCCACACACCTATTCCAGAACCAAGGCATTCTTAAATGATTTTGCCGATGTTCTTTCAATGGCAGATGTTGTGGTGCTTGCTGATATCTATGCTGCGCGTGAGCAGAACACATATGGTATCTCATCTAAGGATATCCTGGATTTATTGCTCGAAAAAGGTGTGAATGCGCACTATTTCCCATCATTTGAGGAAATCGAGAAATTTTTATCAGAAAATTGTGTAAACGGTGACCTGTTGATAACAATGGGTGCCGGAAATGTAGTAGAAATCGGCGAAGACCTGCTTAAGAAATAAGTTATCCACGTTATCCACATACAAAATGTTAACAACTCTCATTTTGTGTGTGGATTTTTTAAATAATTTTCAACAGCTTATATACCCTGTGATACATTGATTTTTCAATTATTTTACACGGTTATCCACGTTATCCACATTTTTTTGTGGACTCGGAAAGCCCGAGTTTGCAAGGCTTGTAGCACTTTTACCATCTTCACACAGTTAAAATATTGTGCTATAATTGCTCACAGGTTAAGCGAAAGAGAGTTTTTTATATGACAGCGATAAACATTAGCAGTGACATAGCAACATCATTCACTACTGTGTCAGATATTTTTATAGATCAATACATGCCAAAGGCAAACGGTGAGTTTGTCAAGGTATACCTTTATCTGCTCCGTGCGACAGGCTCAGGGGCAGGCATAGCAACTATTTCAGAGATTGCCGATCATTTCAGCAATACTGAAGCCGACATCATACGTGCCCTCAATTACTGGGCCTCTGAGGGCATTTTGCAGGTGCAAACCGGCGCTGATGGTCAGATTATTGGAATTAACCTCTGCAGTCTTTCTGTATCCGGTATGCAAGCTACTCAGAGTAATATACAAAGCGCTGTGGCTGATAATGCCGCGCAGAATAATTTGCAAAACAGCGTAGTTAATAATGCTGCACAGAATATTTTGCAAAACAGCGTGGTTAATAATGCTGCACAGAATATTTCTACCGTGAATACTCGGATGCATGATTCTGTTGTGGAAAAGCTTAAGAGCCAGACTCCTGACAAAGCTGCTTCTTCACAGAAGGAATACACACTTGATGAGATTAAGGAGTTTAGAAAGAATCCTGACATTTCAGAGCTTTTCTTTATTATAGAGACATATCTGAAGCATACGCTCTCATCCACAGACACCAATATGGTGCTCTACTGGCTGGACGAGCTTCATTTTTCTACCGACCTGGTAGAATATCTCGTAGAGTACTGCATTACCAAAGGACATTCAAGCCTTCGTTACATGAACAAGGTCGCTCTCGGCTGGGCCGATGCCGGCATAAAGACCGTAGACCAGGCAAAGGACGATGCAGCCGCTCACTCACAGATTTACTATTCTGTAATGAAGGCTCTAGGCATCACAGGCCGCAATCTGGTTGACTCTGAGGTGTCACTAATAAACAAATGGGTCGGCGAATACGGTTTCGATATAGAGCTTGTAAAGGCCGCCTGCAGTAAAACCATTTCAGCTATCCAGAAGCCAAGCTTCGAGTACACAGACTCGATACTCGCGAACTGGAGGAAAAAGGATGTACATACATTAAAGGATGTTGAAGTGCTTGATGCCAACTTTGCCAAGGCCAATAAAGCCTCTGCTACCGGCTCATCACAGAGTACAAATGCTGCAAACGGTTCCTCAAAACCCAAAAGCAATAATTCAAGTTCCAAGAATAAATTTAACAACTTCAATCAGCGAAACAATGATTACGACAAGCTGGAGAAGCTGTTTCTGAATTCTACGGTATGATTTTTCAAGTTAGATTTACACATCCCAAGGAGGATATATGGCACTTACCAATGCTCAATATGATGAGATAATGCGAGGCTACGACAAACGCCAGCTTCAGAACAAATACATACATGACAAGCGTATTGAGGAAGCCTATCGCAAGGCGCCCCGCCTCAGGGAGATTGACTCTGAGATTGCATCAGCCTCTGTCAGGCAGGCGTACAGGCTTATGGATGGTGATGAGAATGCTCTCGCCGCTTTACGCCTTGCAATCGAGGACTATAAGGAGGAGCGTGCTGCTCTTCTATCCACACTCGGATATCCGCTTGATTATTTTGAGCCTATTTACACCTGTCCAGATTGCCATGATACAGGATACATAGACGGTCAGAAATGTCATTGTTTCAAACAGGCTATTATCAATACCGTTTATTCGCAGTCCAATATCAGGGAGATTTTATCAAGAGAGAATTTTTCCACGCTCTCATTCGATTATTACTCAGATGAGCAGAAAAATCCTGCGACAGGGCTGTCTGCTCTTGCCACAGCAAAGCTTGCAGTGACGAACTGTCATGAATTTATAGACAATTTTGAAAACAAACCTAAAAACATATTTTTCTACGGTAATACCGGTGTCGGAAAGACTTTTTTATCTAATTGCATTGCAAAAGAGCTTTTAGATGCAGGTTACTCCGTAATTTACTTTACAGCATTCCAATTATTTGATATATTAAGCAAAGGTGTGTTTGAAAAGGATGCAGATGCCATCGCAGCGCACCAGAATATATTCGACTGTGATTTACTTATCATAGACGATCTCGGAACCGAGCTTTCCAACTCATTTACCACATCACAGCTTTTTCTTTGTGTAAATGAGCGTATACTGCGACAGAAATCTACTATTATTTCCACTAATCTGAATTTGGAGCAGATAGCAGAGATTTACTCCGAGAGAACACTTTCAAGAATTTCAAGCAATTATAGTTTTATCAAGCTCTTTGGAGATGACATACGAATTAAAAAGCGTCTTTCCAAATAACGCTTTTTATATTATATATTTAGTTTATCTATTATATGGTTATATGGAGGAATAACAATGCCAAACGATGAGAGAATTTTGGAGACTATGCCAACCGGTACACTTGGACTTGTTGCAACTGACAGTTGTATAGGTCTTGCCCAGAAGGTAGATGCATACTTACAGGGCTGGAGAGAGCACAGAGAGCACCAGCATGCTAACGAGAGTGCTTTCAAGGACTACTACAAAAACAGCTACATTATCAAGCCTTCTACACCTAGATTCGGTTCCGGCGAGGCTAAATGTGTTATCAACCAGTCAGTTCGTGGTTATGATCTGTACATCATGGTAGATGTAACAAACTACAGTCTTACCTACACAGTATGCGGTCAGACAAACCACATGTCACCTGATGACCACTACGCAGACTTAAAGCGTGTTATCGCTGCAGCCGGCGGAAAAGCAAGAAGAATCACAGTTATCATGCCTTTCCTTTATGAGAGCCGTCAGCACAGACGTACAGGCCGTGAGTCTCTTGACTGTCCATTGGCTCTTCAGGAGCTTATCAACATGGGTGTAGACAATATCATCACCTTCGATGCTCATGACCCTCGTGTGGTAAATGCTATTCCTCTGAACGGCTTTGAGAATGTAATGCCTTCTTACCAGTTCATTAAGGGCATCTTAAAGAACGTAAAGGATATCACTATTGATGCTGACCATCTTATGATTATCTCTCCTGATGAGGGCGCTACAAACCGTGCTATCTACCTTGCAAACGTACTCGGAGTAGACATGGGTATGTTCTACAAACGTCGTGATTACAGCCGTATCGTTGACGGACGTAACCCTATCGTAGCTCATGAGTTCCTCGGAACAAATGTGGAGGGTAAGGATGTTCTTATCATCGATGATATGATTTCTTCCGGCGAGAGTATGATAGATACAGCAAGAGAGCTCAAGAAGCGTAAAGCTAACAGAATCTTTGTTGTTTCTACATTCGGTCTCTTTACAAACGGCTTTGCTTCATTTGACAAGGCTTACGAAGAGGGTCTCATCTACAGAGTAGTTACAACAAACCTTATCTACCAGTCACCTGAGCTTCTCTCTAAGGAGTACTATATCAGCTGTGACATGAGCAAATACATTGCATACCTCATTGATACATTAAACCACGACTGTTCTATCAGTGATCTTCTCTCACCATATGACAGAATCAAGAAGTGTGTTCAGAAGTACAATGACGAGCAGGCTGCAGCAAAGAATAAATAATTAATCGTATTAATCGAAAAGCAGTGTGAAATTAATATATACCCCTCTTACTGGATATCCAGTGAAAGGGGTATTTTTATGCGTTACAGTTACGAATTCAAACCAAAGGCAGTCGAACTATACATGCAAATAAGACGCATCAGTTTTTCTCAATAGTTTGAATAATTATCTTAGTAATATAAAAAACCAGAGAAGTGAGTGTCATCTACTCAAATCTCTGGTTTTATTTAGTCTAAGATTTATACCGATTAAATATTAAACTAACTCAAGGAGAACCTCTAAAGCTCCGTCACCTTTACGCTGTCCAATCTTAACGATTCTTGTGTAACCACCGTTACGATCAGCATACTTAGGAGCGATCTCATCGAATAACTTGTTTGTTACATCGATAGTCTTTGTTCCCTTCTTTGTGCCGTCAGACTCTTTAGCTGTGTAAAGAACCTTGAGCATCTGTCTTCTGGCATGAAGACGTGAAGCAGAATCCTTCTTGATCTTCTTCTCTACTTCGTCATAAACAGTAACTTTCTTTCCGTCTACAACCTCTTTTACTCTCTTGCCATCTTTGTCCTTGCGGGCAACCTTAGCTGTTACAGTAACCTCTTCGAAGTTGTCTTTCTCTTTTACTGCTAATGCGATAAGACCCTCAGCGATCTTACGAACCTCTTTAGCCTTAGCCTCTGTAGTAACGATCTTTCCGTTAACAAGAAGCTGTGTAACCTGACCTCTGAGTAAAGCCTTTCTCTGGCTTGATGTTCTGCTTAACTTACGATATTTTGCCATTTTAATTTCCTCCATTTGTGGGACATCCGGTCACGCTCTTCGGTCTTACTGCCAGACATCGTATCTTGTTGTGATAAAGCTTTGCCTTATTTCAAAAAGCAAATGCTCAAATCAGTTGCCACTCATGTATCAGACACGGTCACGCTCTTTGGTCTTACTGGCCCTGCCGCTATGAGTTTTGTCACACATAAACATAAATATGATATTTAAAATTTATATATGACCAATTTATTTAGAAGAATCAGTGCAAGGATTATTCGAATGAATTATTCCTCAGTCTGATTTAACTCTAAACCTAATTCTTTTAATTTTGCTAAAACTTCCTCTAAAGACTTGCGACCAAGGTTACGAACCTTCATCATGTCCTCAGGTGTTCTATTGATAAGCTCTGCAACAGTGTTGATTCCTGCACGCTTTAAGCAGTTGTATGAACGAACTGAAAGCTCAAGCTCATCGATGTTCATCTCAAGAACCTTCTCCTGAGCATCGTTTTCCTTCTCGACCATAACGTCAACCTGCTGTGCTGCCTCTGAAAGATCGATGAACAGATTTAAGTGCTCACTTAACACCTTAGCTGCAAGGCTGACTGCCTCGTCCGGCTCCAATGTACCATTTGTAAATACATCTAATGTAAGCTTATCGTAATCTGTAACCTGACCTACACGGGTATTCTCTACAGTAAGATTAACACGCTCAACAGGAGTGTAGATTGAATCTACAGCAAGAACTCCGATTGGTGTATCCTCGTTCTTGTTCTTCTCTGCTCCGACATAACCTCTGCCGTTAGTGATTGTAAGCTCCATGTAAAGCTTAGAATCTGCTCCACCATTCAAGTGTGCAATCTCTAACTCAGGATTCAAAATCTCGATATCTGAATCAACCTGAATATCGGCTGCTGTAACAACGCCTTCACCTTCGAATTCGATATATGCAACCTTTGGTTCATTTGTAGAACTATTATTGCGAATTGCAAGGTTCTTGATATTCATGATGATTTCTGTAACATCTTCCTTAACACCAGGAATAGAGCTGAATTCATGTAAAACACCATCAATCTTGACCTGGCTTACTGCAGCGCCCGGTAAAGAAGAAAGCATGATACGTCTTAAAGAGTTTCCAAGTGTTGTACCGTAACCTCTCTCTAATGGCTCTACAACAAATCTGCCATATGTCTTGTCTTCTGAAATTTCTGCGATTTCAATTTTTGGTTTTTCAAAATCGAACACTTCAAATTCCCTCCTTCTCGGGTATCGTTGTTATATGTTATCAAAGAGTGGATAAGCCGGGAAATAAATCCCCGGCAAATCAACCTAATTTTACTTAGAATATAACTCGACGATGAGCATCTCATCTACAGGAACATCAATCTGCTCACGTGTAGGTAAGTCTTTTACAGTTCCCTGTAATTTCTCAGCATCTACGTCTAACCACTCCGGAACGATTCTTCCGCCAGCTACCTCGACGATATCTTTCATTCTCTGAGTATTCTTTTTGCTCTCTTTAATTTCGATAACATCGCCAGCCTTTACAAGGTATGAAGGGATGTTAACAACTTTTCCGTTTACTGTAACGAACTTGTGATCAACGATCTGTCTTGCTTCTTTTCTTGTTCTTGCGAAACCAAGACGGAAGATTACGTTGTCAATTCTTGACTCAAGGATTGTCATAAGGTTAAGGCCTGTTAATCCTTTCATCTGATCTGCTTTCTTGTAGTAGTTACGGAAAGGCTTCTCTAAAACACCATAGATGAATTTAGCTTTCTGCTTTTCTCTTAACTGAAGTCCGTACTCAGACACCTTTCTGTTTGCTCTTGTAAGGTTTCTTCTAGACTTCTTATCATATCCTAAATAACTTGGCTCTAAACCAAGTGATCTGCATCTCTTAAGTACAGGTACTTTATTAACTGCCATTTTAATCTATACCTCCTGATTAGACTCTTCTACGTTTTGGTGGACGACATCCATTGTGAGGTACCGGAGTAACGTCTCTGATTGATGTAACCTCAAGACCACATGCTGAAAGGGCACGAATAGCTGCCTCTCTTCCTGAACCTGGTCCCTTAACGAATACGTCAACTGTCTTTAATCCATGGATTAAAGCTGCCTTTGTAGCTGTTTCTGCTGCCATCTGTGCAGCATATGGAGTAGATTTCTTTGAACCTCTAAATCCAAGACCACCGGCACTTGCCCATGATAAAGCATTTCCTTCAGCATCTGTTAAAGTAACGATTGTGTTATTGAAAGATGCCTGAATATGTGCCTGTCCGCGTTCAACGTTTTTCTTTACACGCTTTTTAGTTGTTTTCTTTGCAACATTCTTAGCCATATTTAAACTAACCTACTTTCTACTTTCTAAACTTTATTTAAGTTATAATGAAGCTCTGCTTCTTCGTCCGCAGAACTAAACGCGCACTACGTTCAAGTGGCGTTTTCACTTATTTTCCAAGTGATTATTTCTTCTTGTTTGCTACTGTTCTCTTAGGACCCTTGCGAGTTCTTGCATTAGTCTTTGTCTTCTGACCACGAACTGGAAGTCCCTTTCTATGACGGATACCACGATAGCATCCAATTTCCTGAAGTCTCTTGATATTTAAAGCGATTTCTCTTCTTAAATCACCTTCAACTGTCATTGTCTCGTCGATAACAGCGCTGATTCTCTTAACCTCGTCATCTGTAAGATCTCTAACACGAGTGCTTGGATCAACATTAGCTGCTTCAAGGATACGGTCTGCACTTACTCTTCCGATTCCGTAGATGTAAGTTAAGCCGATTTCTACACGTTTTTCTCTTGGTAAATCTACACCTGCAATACGAGCCATGTGTGTTTACACCTCCATAATTTTTAGTTATTTACTATAGTAACGATACATCTGCAACTTGATGTATACTCTCCGAAACACATATGCATCTACAGCTACGGTTGCACGTCCTGAAATGTGTGTAGCCATATGCGCTCCCATATTTGCATTTTGTTCCATATCACTCGGTATTATAATATGAAACCAGAATGCCTCTGTTTATTATGAACAGCGATGATAAATATCTCGCTGCAGCCGCACATAATGATGTGAAAAAAGGTTTAATAAACCAAACGCACAAATAACAGGGTCAAATATTTGTACAAATTAACCCTGTCTCTGCTTATGCTTTGGATTCTCACAGATAATTCTGATGCTTCCTTTTCTCTTGATAACTTTGCACTTTTCGCAAATAGGTTTAACTGATGATCTTACCTTCACAGCAAATCCTCCTTTCTCTATAAAAGTCCTTTTCAGGTACTTTTCCAAAAGTGTCCAAATAGCATTATACACGGACACTTAAGGGAAGTCAATATATTTTTTTAAAAATTATCTGTAAAAATTACTTATCTCTCCAGATAATTCTGCCCTTTGTCAGATCGTATGGTGACATCTCAATTGTTACCTTATCTCCCGGTAAAATTCTGATGAAATTCATACGAAGCTTTCCACTGATTGTAGCTAAAATCTGGTGTCCGTTCTCAAGCTCTACCTTAAAAAACGCATTTGGTAACTTCTCAACTACAACACCTTCAACTTCGATAACGTCTGCTTTTGACATTTTGATTCCTCCTGTAAATAAATCCTTGGGTTTCGTTATGATTATTATTAGATTAGCTCCAGAAATCCGGCTGCTTTTTCATCCTCTGTCAGAGAAAGTATCTCCGGCTTTCCTTTTGTAATAAGTATGGTATTTTCATAGTGTGCCGACAACGATAAATCCTCAGTAACCACTGTCCATTCGTCATCCATCCACACCACATGCGGTGAACCTGCATTAATCATTGGCTCAACCGCCAGTGTCATGCCCGGCTTAAGTCTAAGCCCTTTTCTAAAGCCCTGTGGTCTGAAGTTTGGCACCTCAGGATCCTCATGTAAATGGCTTCCTATGCCATGACCTACAAGGTCATATACAACTCCGTATCCAAAAGACTCGGCAAGCTGCTGTATGGCTCCTGAAATATCATACAGTCTGTTTCCCGCAACTGCATTCTTTATTCCTGCAAAAAAACTGAGACGTGTTCTTTCTATAAGAAGTCTTGCTTCCTCTGAAATCTCTCCTACGCCTACTGTTCTGGCTGCGTCTGAGTGGTATCCTTTGTAGATAACACCAGCATCAAGGCTCACGATATCGCCCTCCTGTAAGATACGCTCATCAGTCGGGATACCATGTACAACCTCCTCGTTTACTGAAACACATATGGAGGCCGGATATCCGCAATATCCTAAGAAAGACGGCTCGCATCCATAACTACGAATCATTTCTTCGCCCAGCCGGTCCACATCCTTAGTGGACATTCCCGGTTTGATTTCTTTACCGAGCTGCTGATGAACGGCCGCCAGAATCCTGCCGGCCTCCCTCATCAGCTCTATCTCATGCTCTGATTTTATAGTTACAGACATTATTATTCACCTAAAATACCTACAATGGCTGAAAAAACTTCATCCATAGGCTTTGTTCCGTCTACAGACTTTAAAATGCCCTGCTTGTCATAATACTCGATAAGTGGCTGTGTCTGCTCATGATATACAGCCAAGCGCTTCTGAACTGTCTCAGGCTTATCATCATCTCTGAGTACTGTGTCAGCGCCACATGCATCACATTTGCCCTCAACCTTTGTTGGGTTGAAAACGATATGATATGTTGCACCACAATTGAGGCAGGCTCTTCTTCCACCCATACGGTTAACAATGTTCTCATCAGGAACATCTACATCGATGGCATAATCCATCTTCTCCCCAATCTTTGTGAGAGCATCATCAAGCGCCTTTGCCTGTGGAATTGTTCTTGGGAAACCGTCTAATACAAATCCGTTTTTGCAATCATCCTGCTGTATTCTATCCATAACAAGGTCACAGGTAAGCTCATCCGGAACAAGTGCTCCCTGATCCATATAAGTCTTTGCCTTCTTACCAAGCTCTGTTCCGTTCTTGATGTTTGCACGGAATATATCTCCTGTAGAGATATGTGGTATAGAATATTTTGCAGCTATCTGTTTTGCCTGTGTACCTTTACCGGCACCAGGTGCCCCTAACATGATGATCTTCATAAAAATTTTCTCCTTTTATACAAAACTTATTGATAGCACGAATGGAGATACTGAATTCAGTATCTCCAATGTACAATTAATCATCTAAAAATCCTTTATAGTATCGAACTCTCATCTGTGATTCAATTTGCTTCAATGTCTCAATAACAACTCCGACAATGATGATGATTGAAGTTCCACCAAAGGATACATCTGCGTTGAATACTCCATTGAAGAATATCGGAACAAATGCGATAAACGCAAGTCCAATAGCTCCAATAAATACAATGTAGTTTAATATCTGATTTAAGTAATCGCTGGTTGGCTTTCCAGGTCTGATACCGGGTATAAAGCCACCTGAACGCTTCATATTGTTTGCAATCTCAAGCGGATTGAATGTAATGTTTGTGTAGAAATAAGCAAATGCTATAATCAACACAATGTAAACAATAAGTCCGATTGAATATACCGGCTCCTTTGGATCACACCAGTTAGACTGTGATAATCCTTTTAATATCTTAGAGCCTATTCCATTTCCATTGCCTTTTCCAAGGAAGCTGGCAATGATAACAGGTGTCTGCATAAGAGACTGTGCAAAGATCACCGGGATAACTCCACTGGTATTTACCTTTAGTGGAATGCATGTCTGCTGACCGCCCATCTGCTTGTTGCCTCTTATTTTGCTTGAGTACTGTACAGGAATCTTGCGCTGTGCATCCTGAAGCAATACTACAAATACTACCATTGCAGCAATTATTGCTACTATGATAAGACCTGCAACAATCGCCTTTGGTATGTTCGCTGCTGAAGCAATGAACTGTGACCAAAGTGTACTTAAATCCTCTGGAATACGTGAAATAATATTGATTGTCAATACTATTGATATTCCGTTTCCAACACCCTTTTCTGTAATACGCTCTCCAATCCACATAAGTACAGCTGAACCTGCTGTAAGTGAAGTAACGACCATAATAACAGTCAATGGTGTCTTTTCTGTAAGGTAATTTTGTCTGTAAAAACCAATTACCATCATGACTGACTCAAGAAGGCCTAATGCTATTGTAAGATAACGTGTTATCTCAACAATTTTCTTTCTGCCATCCTCGCCATCGCGTTGCATCTCTTCAAGCTTAGGTATAGCAATTGTAAGCAACTGCATAATGATTGAAGATGTAATGTATGGTGTAATATTCAGCGCAAATACTGACATCTGTGAGAATGATCCACCTGTTATAGCATCAACAAAGCCTAAACCATCTGCTGATTTACTGTTTAACCAACTCTGAAATACGGAGCCCTTGACACCAGGAATCGGAAGCTCGCTTCCGATTCTGATGACAATAAGCATCATGAATGTAAAAAGGATTCTATTACGGACATCCTTTATTTTAAACGCATTACGGAGTGTTTTAAGCATTAGATCACCTCTGCTTTTCCACCAAGAGCTTCGATTTTCTCTTTTGCACTAGCACTGAAAGCGTTAGCCTGAACTGTAAGCTTCTTAGTAAGTTCTCCATTTCCAAGAATCTTTACGCCATCTCTAGGATTCTTAACGATTCCAGCCTCGATTAATGTCTCAACTGAAACTACTGCATCGTTATCGAATCTCTCAAGAGCTGAAAGATTTATAGGTACGATTGTAAGAGTGTTTCTATTCTTGAAACCTCTCTTAGGCAATCTTCTATATAATGGCATCTGTCCACCTTCGAAACCAGGTCTTGGAGCTCCTGAACGAGCCTTCTGTCCCTTGTGTCCCTTACCAGCAGTCTTACCGTTTCCTGAGCCGTGTCCACGACCTCTTCTGAAATTATCACTATGAACTGAACCCTCAGCCGCTTTTAAATTAGATAAATCCATCACGGTACCTCCTTATTTTATTCTTAAACTTCTTCTACTTTTACGTATGGTGCTACTTTGCGAACAGCTCCCTGTGTAGCTGCATTGTTTGGTAACTCTACAGTTTTGCCTAACTTAGTAAGACCAAGAGCCTCAATAGTCTTCTTGTTCTTAGGAACAGCACCGATTGTAGATTTGATTAATGTAACTTTAACTCTATCTGCCATTTTAGCGTTCCTCCTAACCTAAGATTTCTTCTACAGATTTACCACGAAGCTTTGCAACATCCTCAGGGCTTCTTAACTGCTTAAGAGCCTCGATAGTAGCAAGTACTACGTTCTGCTTGTTGTTTGATCCTAAAGACTTTGTACGGATATTCTGGATACCAGCGATCTCGCATACTGAACGTGCAGGACCACCAGCGATGATACCAGTACCTTCAGGAGACTTCTTTAATAATACGGAAGCACCTGTATATTTTCCTGTTACATCATGTGTAATAGAATTGTTCTCGTCTAACTTAACATTTACCATGCTCTTGATGGCGTCCTCTTTACCCTTACGGATAGCTTCAGGAATTTCTGCTGCTTTTCCAAGACCTGCACCTACATGGCCGTTCTTGTCACCAACAACAACGAGAGCTGTGAATCGCATGTTACGTCCACCCTTAACAACCTTTGTTACACGCTTGATGTCAACTACCTGGTCAACTAATTCTAATTGACTAGCGTCAATGATTTCACGTTTCATGTTTGTCTCCTCCTAAAAATCTAAGCCAGCTTCTCTTGCTGCTTCAGCTAATGCTTTAACTTTTCCTGCGTAAATAAAACCGCCTCTATCGAAGACAACAGTTGAAATACCTTTATCTAATGCTTTCTTTGCGATTACAGTACCAAGCTTTGCTGCTGCATCTACGTTATTAGTCTTCTCGAGCTCTGCCTTGATATCCTTGTCAAGTGTTGATGCAGAAACGAGTGTATTTCCAACTGTATCATCAATAATCTGAGCATACATATGGTTATTACTTCTGAATACAGCTAAACGAGGACGCTGTGCTGTACCAGCAAGATGATTACGCATTCTGTTATGTTTCTTTACACGAACTTCTGTTCTTGATTTCTTACTAACCATTACTTGTCCACTCCTTTAATTATTTTTTACCAGTCTTACCAACTTTACGTCTAATAACCTCATCAGCATATTTGATTCCCTTGCCCTTATATGGCTCAGGTCTTCTCTTATCTCTGATCTCAGCTGCGTACTGGCCAACTTTTTCTTTATCGATACCCTTAATGATGATCTTGTTATCCTGAACCTCTGACTCAAGTCCTTCCGGATCCTCCATCTCAACCGGATGAGAATATCCTAAGTTAAGAGTAAGTTTCTTTCCAGCCTTAGAAGCTCTGTAACCAACACCGTTAACCTCAAGAGTCTTTGTATAACCCTCAGTTACACCAACAACCATGTTGTGGATAAGTGTTCTTGTTAATCCATGTAAGGATTTCATTTTCTTCAAATCATTAGGTCTTGTAACTACTACTTCTTCACCCTCTAATTTGATATCCATCTCTGATGGAAGAGTTCTCTCAAGAGTACCCTTTGGACCTTTTACAGTCACATGATTATTTTCTGCAATTTCAACTGTTACTCCAGCAGGAACTGCGATTGGCATTCTTCCTATACGTGACATGCCCGTACCTCCTATATTTTGATATTAGGTTAATAGTTATTTAGTATTTCTGACCTTGTGGTCAGGTTATACTTTAAGATGTTACTTGCTGTATCCCTACTATACATCATGGATGCATCGAATATGGATACTTAATAAATTATACTTAATATAAATTAAGATCTTTAGGGGCTACCAAACGAATGCTAAAACTTCGCCACCAACCTGAAGCTTTCTAGCCTCTTTATCAGTTACGATACCCTGGTTAGTTGAAAGAATAGCGATTCCAAGTCCACCAAGTACTGAAGGAATCTCATCCTTGCCTGCGTATACACGAAGACCTGGCTTAGAAATTCTCTTGATGCCTGTAATAACCTTCTCGTTCTTATCAGCACCATATTTTAATGTAACATGGATTGTCTTGATTTTTCCATCCTCAACGATGTCGTATTTCTCGATGAATCCCTCATCTACAAGGATTCCAGCGATTGCTACTTTAATCTTAGAAGCTGGGATGTCTACTGTATCATGTTTTGCAGTATTTGCGTTACGAATTCTTGTAAGCATATCTGCGATTGGATCACTTGTCATCATCATAATGAACGATATCCTCCTTAAATATGTTTGTTAATATAGTTATTTATAAAAACAGCTGTTGCTGAAAGGAAGTTCTCTTCGCACTAAGCTCACACAGCGCATATGCGCTTGTGTTCACTAAGTTGCTTTCAGGCTTACCAGCTAGCTTTTTTAACGCCTGGGATCTGTCCCTTGTATGCTAACTCACGGAAGCATACTCTGCAGATTCCGTATTTCTTTAAAACTGAATGTGGACGTCCACAAATTCTACAACGTGTATAAGCTCTTGTAGAGAACTTTGGTGCACGCTGCTGTTTGATTTTCATACTTGTCTTAGCCATTAGAATTCCTCCGATTATTTAGCGAATGGCATATTGAACTGTGCCAGTAACTCACGTGCCTCTTCGTCTGTCTTAGCTGTAGTAACGAAGATAATGTCCATACCACGAACCTTATCTACCTTATCATACTCGATCTCAGGGAAGATGATCTGCTCTTTAATTCCAAGGGCATAGTTTCCACGGCCATCAAATGCGTTAGGGTTAACACCTCTGAAGTCACGTACACGAGGTAATGCTAAATTGATGAGACGATCTGCAAACTCGTACATCTTCTCACCACGTAATGTAACCTTACATCCGATTGGCATTCCTTCTCTGATTTTAAAGTTAGCTATAGCATTCTTTGCTTTAGTTGTAACTGCTTTCTGTCCTGTGATGGCTTCCATATCCTTAACGGCTGCCTCAAGAACCTTAGCGTTTTCCTTAGCTTCACCAACACCCATGTTAACTACGATCTTGTCAAGCTTTGGAATTTCCATTGCGTTTTTGTATCCGAACTTTTTGATCATTGCGTCCTTGATCTCATTTTCGTACTGTTCTCTAAGTCTACTCAATGTCTTAATCCTCCTCTCTCCAATTAGTCGATAACCTTGCCTGTTGATTTAGCAAAGCGAACTTTCTTATCTCCATCCATCTTGAATCCTACACGAGTAGGCTTTCCGTCATGGATGAGCATTACGTTGGAAGCATCAATTGGAGCCTCCTGATGAACGATACCGCCCTGCTGATTTGACATACTTGGTTTTGTATGCTTAGTAACCATGTTGATTCCCTCAACAAGAAGTGTATTGTTCTTTGCGTTTACGGCAATTACCTTGCCCTCATTGTTGATATCTTTTCCAGCGATAACCTTAACAAGGTCGCCTTTTTTGATTTTCATAGTTGCCATTGACGTTCCTCCTATAATACTTCCGGAGCCAGAGAAACAATCTTCATGAACTGTTTCTCACGAAGCTCACGAGCTACTGGTCCAAATATACGTGTTCCTTTTGGAGTTTTGTCATCTTTGATGATTACTGCTGCGTTCTCATCAAACTTTATATAAGATCCGTCTTTACGACGAGCACCTTTTACTGAACGAACTACTACGGCTTTAACTACATCGCCTTTTTTAACAACACCGCCTGGTGTTGCATCTTTAACAGTAGCAACGATTACATCACCGATGTTCGCATATCTTCTGGTAGATCCACCCATAACGCGGATAACAAGTAACTCTTTAGCGCCAGTGTTATCAGCAACCTTGAGTCTGCTTTCCTGCTGTACCATGCTTGTAGCCTCCTTTTATTATTTTGCTCTTTCCATGATTTCTACAAGTCTCCATCTCTTATCTTTAGATAAAGGTCTTGTTTCCATAACTCTGACTGTATCACCGATCTTTGCATCGTTTTTCTCGTCATGAGCTTTTAATTTATAAGTCTTCTTAACGATCTTGTTGTAAAGAGGATGTCTTACGTTATCTCTTACAGCTACAACGATTGTCTTATCCATCTTATCGCTTACAACAACACCAACACGTGTTTTTCTAAGATTTCTTTCTTCCACGGTCTAAAATCTCCTTTCTGATAGGATAAACTATTCTGCAGCCTTTGCAGTGATAACAGTCTGAATTCTAGCGATGTTCTTACGAACCTCTTTGATTCTTGCTGTGTTATCTAACTGGTTAGTTGCATTCTGGAATCTTAAATTGAAAAGTTCTTTTTTAGCATCAACGAGCTGTGCCTGTAACTGCTCTACGCTCTGTGCCTGTAACTCTTTAACGTATGCACTAGTTTTCATTTGACTCACCGCCTTCTAAATCTGCACGAGAAACTACTTTACACTTGCAAGGTAATTTGTGTGTAGCAAGACGTAAAGCTTCTTTAGCTACGTCTTCCGGTACTCCGGAGATTTCAAATAATACTCTACCTGGTTTTACTACAGCTACCCAATACTCAAGGGCACCCTTTCCTTTACCCATTCGAACACCCATAGGCTTATGTGTTACAGGTTTCTCTGGGAAAATCTTTATCCAAACTTTACCACCACGCTTGATGTAACGAGTCATAGCTACACGGGCAGCCTCAATCTGATTTGCTTTGATCCAGCATGGCTCAAGTGCTACAATACCGTACTCACCATTTGTGATCTTGTTTCCTCTTGTAGCTTTTCCTGCCATGGAACCACGGAACTGTTTACGATGTTTTACTCTCTTAGGCATTAACATAATTACTTAGCTCCTCCTTCCTTGTTTGCTTTTGTAGGAAGTACCTCGCCTTTGTAGATCCAAACCTTAACGCCAACCTTGCCGTAAGTTGTATCTGCCTCAGCGAATCCATAATCGATATCTGCTCTGATTGTCTGGAGTGGAGTAGTTCCATCATTGTATGTCTCTGTACGAGCCATATCTGCTCCGCCAAGACGACCTGAACATGTTGTCTTAATTCCTTTAACGCCGGCCTTCATAGCTCTTCCCATGCAAGACTTCATTGCTCTACGGAATGAAACACGGTTCTCAAGCTGTAAAGCGATGTTCTCAGCAACAAGCTGTGCATCCTTGTCCGGTCTCTTTACTTCTTTGATATCAACAACTAATTTCTTGTCTGTAAGCTTCTGAACCTCAGCCTTGATCTTCTCGATCTCAGCTCCGCCCTTACCGATTACAACACCCGGCTTAGCTGTATAAATGATAACCTTAACGCGGTCTGAAGCTCTCTCGATCTCAATCTTTGAAACACCAGCTGCGTATAATTTTTTCTTTAAAAATGTTCTGATATTATAATCTTCTACTAAGTAATCAGCGAAATCACCCTCTGCATACCATTTGGAATCCCAGTCCTTGATAACGCCAACTCTTAAGCCATGAGGATTAACCTTCTGTCCCATGATTGCCTCCTATCTTTCATCAAGCACGATTGTAATGTGGCTCATTCTCTTCTCGATTCTGTAAGCTCTACCCTGTGCTCTAGGATGAATTCTCTTCATTGTTGGTCCTTTATTTGCAAAACACTCTGCAACGTAAAGGTTCTCTGCCTTATAGTTCTTTTCCGGATAATTATTTTCTGCGTTAGCGATTGCTGACTCTAATAATTTCTTTACTAAGCTTGAAGCATATCTAGGATTGTATGTTACGATTGCAAGTGCTTCGTTAACACTCTTTCCACGAATAGCATCTAAAACGAAACAAGCTTTCTGTACAGACACTCTAGCATAAGATAACTTTGCTGAAGGTCTTGTATCTCTAACTTCATTTCTCTCTCTCTTGATTTTGGATCTATGTCCCTTTGCCATGGATGAAACCTCCTTTCAATAAATCTTATCTTACGCCTGATTTCTTCTCGTCTTTTCCATGTCCTCTGTAAGTTCTTGTTGCAACGAACTCACCAAGTTTATGTCCAACCATATCCTCTGTAACATATACAGGAACATGCTTTCTTCCATCATGAACAGCGATTGTGTGTCCAACGAATGAAGGGAAGATTGTTGAACGACGTGACCATGTCTTGATTACAGACTTGTCACCAGAAGCGTTCATAGCATCTACTTTTTTAAGTAAGCTTTCATCAGCAAATGGTCCTTTTTTTAATGAACGTGCCATTTATTCAACCTCCTAATTATTTGATTGCACGACCGTCTCTTCTACGAACGATCATCTTGTTAGACTGTTTGTTCTTCTTTCTGGTCTTTAAGCCAAGTGCAGGTTTGCCCCATGGAGTACATGGTCCTGGACGTCCTACAGGTGCCTTACCTTCTCCACCACCGTGTGGATGGTCGTTAGGGTTCATAACAGATCCACGAACTGTTGGACGAACACCCATGTGACGCTTACGTCCGGCTTTACCAATATTTACGAGGTTGTGATCTCCGTTTCCAATTACACCGATTGTAGCACGGCACTGAATTGGAACCATTCTCATCTCTCCTGAAGGAAGACGAAGTGTTGCATATTTGCCTTCTTTAGCCATAAGCTGTGCGCTAAGTCCTGCTGAACGAACAAGCTGTCCGCCCTTTCCAGGAAGAAGCTCGATGTTGTGAATCTGTGTACCAACTGGGATATTCTCAAGTGGTAAGCAGTTTCCAACTCTGACCTCAGCCTGAGCACCGCTCATAACCTTCATTCCGTCTGTAAGTCCTGCTGGAGCAAGAATATATGATTTCTCACCATCTGCATAGCAGATAAGTGCGATGTTTGCTGTTCTGTTTGGATCGTACTCGATACCAATTACAGTTGCTGGAATACCGTCTTTCTTATTTCTTTTGAAATCGATAAGTCTGTATTTTCTTCTGTTTCCACCACCCTGGTGTCTAACTGTGATTTTACCCTGATTGTTACGACCAGCGTTCTTCTTTAAAGAAGTAACAAGTGACTTCTCAGGAGTTGTCTTTGTAATCTCTGAGAAATCTGAACCAGTCATATTTCTTCTGGAAGGTGTATATGGGTTATATGTCTTAATTCCCATTTTGTTTCTCCTTTCGATATGTTTTCATTATCGCGTCTTTTCTGACGCATATCATTTTGCGGTTCTGTTCGCTAAGCTTAAACTTCGCTTATCAGCTCGTTTTCGCCAATCTCACAGAACGGCCTCGCACTAAATTCAAGCTGCGCTAACGCTTGCTTTCATTAAGTTGCTTTCGGCCTCGGTCTACAGTCCTGCGAAGATCTCGATATCTTTGCTGTCTGCTGTAAGCTGTACGATAGCCTTCTTTGTCTTAGCAGTCTTTCCTGTTACCATTCCGCGACGCTTGTTCTTGCCTTCGCAGTTCATTGTGTTAACTTTGGCAACCTTTGTTCCTTCGAACATTCTCTCTACTGCTTCTTTGATCATAGTCTTGTTTGCATCCGGGTGAACAAGGAATGTGTATTTCTTCTCAGCCATTGCATTCATACTCTTCTCAGTTACTACTGGTTTGAGGATTACATCATAGTACTGTACGTTTGCCATTATGCATATACCTCCTCGATTGTTGCTACAGCAGCCTTTGTAACTACTACTGTGTCATATTTTAATACATCGAATACGTTAAGCTCATTTGTCTGAGTTGTCTTAACTGTTGGGATGTTTGCTGCAGAAGCGATAACCTTCTCGTCCATATCATTTAATACAACGAGTGCTTTCTCAACATTGAGGTTCTTTAATACTTCTACGAATTTCTTTGTCTTAATCTCATCAAACTTAAGCTCATCTACTACAACGAACTTGTTCTCAACAACTCTTGATGTAAGTGCAGACTTAAGAGCTGCTCTCTTCTCTTTCTTGTTGAGCTTGAATGAGTAATCTCTAGGACTAGGAGCGAATACAACTCCACCACCTGTCCACTGTGGAGATCTTGTAGAACCCTGACGTGCATGTCCTGTTCCCTTCTGTCTCCATGGTTTTCTTCCGCCACCGCGAACTTCAGAACGTGTCTTAGCTTTCTGAGTTCCCTGACGTTTATTTGCAAGCTGCTGAAGAACAGCCATATGAACTAAATGCTCATTAATTTCTACGCCGAAAATGGAATCATTTAACTCGATCTTGTCGACTTCTTTGCCTTCCATGTTATATACAGCTACGTTAGCCATCGTAAAGTTCCTCCTTTCTTACTTTGCACTATTTACCAGATTTTGTAGTCTCTTTTACTGTAATGAGAGCTTTCTTAGCTCCTGGAACTGCGCCCTTGATTAACAGTAAGTTCTTGTCTGCGTCAACTCTTACAACCTCAAGATTCTGAGTTGTAACCTTTACGCTACCCATGTGTCCAGGCATTCCTTTTCCCTTGAATACCTTACTTGGTGAAGAACAAGCACCGTTAGAACCCTGATGACGATGGAATTTAGAACCATGAGCCATTGGTCCTCTGTGCTGACCTAATCTCTTGATAGCACCCTGGAAACCTTTACCTTTTGAAATAGCAGTTACATCAACCTTGTCACCCTCTGCGAAGATGTCAGCCTTGATCTCATCTGCTAAATTGTACTCATCTGCGTTTTCGAATTTGAACTCGCGAACGAATCTCTTTCCTGAAACACCTGCTTTTTTGAAGTGTCCCATCTGAGCCTTGTTAACACCATGTCTGTGTGCTACGCTCTTTTTACCGTTGGCATCCTTCTCAACGACTTTCTCTTTCTTGTCGCCGAAACCAACCTGAACTGCGCTGTAACCGTCATTCTCAACAGTTTTGATCTGTGTTACAACACATGGACCAGCCTCTAATACAGTTACAGGTACTAATACACCATCTGCATTGAAGATCTGTGTCATACCGATTTTTGTTGCTAAAATCGCTTTCTTCATTTCTTTACCTCCTGTTTTCTACAGCGGAACGCCTCTTGCCTGTCAACCCAGCCCGCGAAGAATCAGCCGGAACAAGTAGCGGAACCGTTCATCCTAGAGCAGCCTACTAGATCGTTATGCTTTCGCACTGTATCTTCTATATAAACCATTCGGGGATATACTAATTAATTGTTGAAGCTTATTTCTGCTTCATTTTGATATCAATGTAAACACCAGCTGGCATTTCAATCCTTGATAAAGACTCTGTTGTCTTCTGTGTTGGATTGATGATATCGATAAGTCTCTTATGAGTTCTCTGCTCGAACTGTTCACGAGAATCCTTGTACTTGTGAGTAGCTCTAAGAATTGTAACTACTTCCTTCTTTGTTGGAAGAGGTACCGGTCCGCTCACCTGTGATCCATTCTTCTTTACAGTCTCGATGATTTTCTTTGCGCTTGAATCTACTAACTCGTGATCATACGCCTTGAGAGTAATTCTCATTACTTGACTTGCCATAAAAAAAGTCGCCTCCTTTTCGCACTTTTAACTTCAGTACGACAAGCGGTGACTGTACACATCTCCGTGTGTGTCCTGCGGACTTTCACACGTTGTTTCTACATTTTGTAGACCATATCTGTTCTGTACAGTGACTTGCCGTCAGTTTCCTAACTTGACATTCGCTCCGCCGAATTCTCTGTCTCATGGACAGTAACTTCAAACTTCATAGCTATCATGCCACAGCAAGTGATATTATACATGACGTTTGCAATAATTGCAATACCTTTTTCAAAAAAAATTTATTTTTTTATTTCGGGTAATATTCCATTGAAAAATTATACTTTTGCACGTATATTATTATAGAAGAAACACAATTAAATGCAAGCAACGTGTAGTTTATTTTTTACACGCAGATAAGAAAGGAATATAAACATATGTGGTTAGCAGATAGATGGAAAGATTACGAGGTTATTGACTGCTCATGCGGTGAAAAGCTTGAGCGCTGGTCTAAATATATTTTGCTGCGTCCAGATCCTCAGGTAATTTGGGATACTCCAAAGACTAATAAGAACTGGAAAAAGCTTAACGGTCACTATCACAGAAGCAAGAAAGGCGGCGGTGAGTGGGAGTTTTTTAATCTGCCGCAGGAGTGGACCATAAACTACTCTCTTCCTATTAGTAAGGAGCTCACATTTCACTTAAAACCATTCAGCTTCAAGCACACCGGTCTGTTTCCTGAGCAGGCTGCCAATTGGGACTGGTTTTCAAAGAAGATTTATGATGCAAAAAAAAGCGGTCGTGATGTAAAGGTATTAAATCTCTTTGCATACACCGGAGGTGCCACTCTCGCTGCCGCTGCCGCAGGCGCCGCTGTCACACATGTGGATGCTTCAAAGGGCATGGTCACATGGGCTAAGGAAAACGCTGCAAGCAGCGGTCTTGGTGACGCACCTATCAGATGGCTTGTGGATGACTGTGTGAAGTTTGTTGAGCGTGAAATCCGCCGTGGCAATCATTACGATGCCATCATAATGGATCCGCCGTCATACGGCAGAGGTCCTAAGGGTGAAATTTGGAAAATTGAGGAAAGCGTATATCCGCTTGTACAGCTTTGTGCAAAGCTCCTTACCGACAAGCCGCTTTTCTTCCTTATTAATTCCTATACGACTGGCTTGCAGCCTGCAGTGCTCACCTATATGATAAGCACTGCGCTTAAAAAGTTTGATGGTAAAGTAACCGCAAGCGAAATCGGTCTCCCGGTTTCTTCAAACGGACTCGTGCTGCCTTGTGGTGCAAGCGGACGCTTTGAAAGTATCTGATAATCAGTTCTAAAATAAAATCAGCCGCAGTATTTCATTATTTTCTATGAAATACTGCGGCCTTTTAATGAATACGCAATATATTACAATATTCTCTTTTTTTTCAATAAAATCAGTATCAGCACACATATGACAACGATAACACCTATTATAATCATAAATCCATGTGCTGTCGTCGCTAGCGGCACCCACTTTGAGCTGACATTCATACCATAGATTCCTGAGATAACCGTCGGGATAGCCATGATAAGTGTGATGATTGTGAGCGACTTCATGACATTGTTAAGTCTGTTGTCAATGACCGTACTCATAAGCTCTCTGGTACCATTTATGATGTCCCTGTAAATTCCCGTCATCTCAATAGCCTGCTTATTTTCGACAATTACATCTCCGAGAAGCTCCTTGTCCTCCGGATACTGCTCAAGGCGCTTGTATCTGGTCAGTCTCTCTAACACAACTCCATTGGCACGAAGCGATGTGGCAAAGTATACGAGTGTGGATTCCAGCTCGTGAAGCGCGATCAAATCGTCCTCCTCTGTATCCTCTCCGACTCTCTCCTCAATCTCAGTACGCATCTTGTCTATGATGCGCAGATCATTCTGATACAGTACAGATATCCTGTAAAGAATCTGGTATACAAAGCGCATCTTTTTCTTGGTGGAAAATTCCTTTACACGGTTATTTAAAAATACCTGAAGCACCGGTGTATCCTCTGTACAGACTGTCACTATCTCATCATCTGTAAGTATGATACCAAGTGGGATTGTGGTATATGACTCCTTGTCATGCCTAGTCTCTATCGAAGGTATATCCACAAGAATCAACGTATACCCATCCTGCAGCTCTATACGTGAGCTCTCCTCCTCATCGAGTGCTGCAAGTACGTCCTCAATATCAACATTCAGATCATCCGCTACCATCTGTCCCTCTGCTACAGAAGGGTTGACCATCTGTATCCAGGTACCTCCCTGCAGCGTATCCAGCTCATGTATTAATTTGTCATCTGTCCTGTAAAACTTGACCATGGTGCCTCCCCGTGGCTTTTATGACACACATAATGCCACAAAATATTTTGACATCACTAACGTATTGTCTTTGAAATAAAAGATATTACTTCTCAGCGTATTTCTGACTCTGGCTCTTTATAAGCTCTGCATCCTCAAAGTAATTTATCCTCATGGCGCGCTTAACCTCTGCCATTGTCTGTGCTGCAGCCTCTCTTGCTGTCTCGCTGCCCTTCCTTAGTATCTCATATACAGCCGGAATATCCTTCTCATACTCTGCTCTTCTTGCGCGGATAGGTGAAAGCTCCTCCTGCATGATGTTGTTGAGGAATTTCTTAATCTTCACATCACCAAGACCGCCCCTTGTATAGTGATCCTTAAGCTCCTGAAGGTTAGCATACTCCGGCAGATACTCCTCAAAATGTCCCGGCTTAGAGAAAGCATCAAGATATGTGAATACTGTATTGCCCTCCACATGTCCCGGATCTGAAATCTGGATATGTGTCGGATCTGTATACATGCTCATGATTTTCTTCTTTACATCTGCCTCTGTATCTGCCAGATAGATACAGTTGCCTAATGATTTGCTCATCTTCTGTCCACCGTCTGTACCCGGAAGCCTGCAGCATGCCTCATTCTCAGGTAAAAGCACATCCGGCTCAACGAGCACCTCATCATAGATAGAATTAAACTTTCTGACAATCTCCCTGGTCTGTTCTATCATTGGGAGCTGGTCCTCTCCAACCGGAACAGTTGTAGCCTTGAAGGCAGTGATATCTGCTGCCTGGCTGATTGGATAATTGAAGAAGCCAACCGGTATACTTGCCTCGAAATTTCTTAGCTTAATCTCATTCTTTACTGTAGGGTTTCTCTGAAGTCTCGATACCGTAACGAGATTAGAGTAGAAAAATGTAAGCTCAGTAAGCTCCGGTATCTGTGACTGCACAAACAGTGTAGACTTGGCCGGGTCGAGTCCCGCTGAGAGGTAATCAAGTGCTACCTCTATGATATTCTGTCTGATTTTCTCAGGGTTGTCAAAATTGTCTGTGAGTGCCTGTGCATCGGCAATCATGATAAATATTTTGTCATACTCTCCTGAATTCTGAAGCTCAACTCTTCTGCGAAGTGAGCCCACGTAATGTCCTATATGGAGTCTTCCTGTTGGTCTGTCTCCTGTTAAAATAATTTTTTCCATCTCTATTATTCCTCTGCTTTAGTTCTATTATTACGATTGCAATATAGGTTTATTCGCCAAACCGTCTGTCTTAGCAATCGCCAGCTTTCTTTATTATAACACACTGACGTGTAAAAGCCTAGGAAAAAGAACTCTCATTTTAATTATTTTATAATATCTGCATACTCTGCCTTTGCCGCCCTGCACAAATCATCCGGTGACAGCGTAATCTGAAGCCCAAGCCTGCCTCCGCTAACTGTGATTTTGTCCTGCTCCTTAGCTGCCTCATGGATAAATGTAGGATACTGTTTTTTCATTCCGATTGATGTACAGCCGCCCCTTATATAGCCTGTAACCTTTGTCAAATCCTTGAGATGCAGCATCTCCATGGACTTCTCACCTGCTGACTTTGCGGCTTTTTTGAAATCAATTTCGTCATCTATCGGTACCACAAACACATAGTATCCGCCGCTTTTGCCGACTGTCGTGATAGTCTTGTACATGCCTGCGTGGTCAAGACCCAGCTTGTCTGCTATCTGAGCTGCATCCACAAAGTCATCGCACTCGTATGTGCGTGCCTCATATGGAATCTTCATTGTTTCAAGTATTCTTATTGCATTTGTCTTTGCTTCTTTTTTTCCCATTATACTATCTTTCCTCCAATAAGCTTAAGATATATTCCATATCTTTATGCAATTGCCTCATTTTACTGATTGTCCGCACTCTTATCGGCATTTTTGTATGCTTCCTCAAAGAACTGCTCCTGCGAATCTATCGGTGTGCTGTTTATCTTTCTGTCCACATACTCACCATCAGCGCAAAGCTCCTTGCCCTTCTCGTCATCTGTCATGATTGTATCGAATATATGGCGGATCTTGTCCTTAGCATGTGCATCGTATACCGGTGTTGCAACCTCCACACGTCTTACTGTATTTCTGGTCATAAAATCTGCTGACGCAATGTAAATCTTCTCATCATCGCCCACACCAAATCTGTATATACGTGAATGCTCAAGATATCTTCCTACAACACTTATTACAGTGATGTTTTCTGTGGCACCCTCAACCTGCGGCTTCACACAGCAGATTCCTCTGACAATAAGCTCTACCTTCACGCCTGCCTGTGATGCATCGATAAGCCTGTCTATAAGCACCTTGTCAGTGAGAGAGTTAATCTTAACTCCGATGTATGCCGGTTTTCCCGCATTCTTATTGGCAATCTGCTCATCAATCATGTCAACAATCTTATTCTGCAGGCATTTTGGGGCAACAAGCAGATGTTTTACATCTCCGTCCGAAACAGTCTCACCTCTCTGAAGCGCCATAAACACCCTTGATGCATCTGCTCCAATCTCCTGATTTGCAGTGATGAGGGATAAATCTGTATAAAGACGCGAGGTCTTCTCGTTGTAGTTTCCTGTACCAATCTGAGTGATGTACTCAAAGCCATCGCCCTTTTTCTTTGTGATGAGGCAGAGCTTTGAGTGGACCTTGTAATCGCCGAGTCCGTAAAGTATCTGACAGCCTGCGTCCTCAAGGCGGTGTGACATCTCTATGTTGTTAGCCTCATCAAACCTCGCACGCAGCTCGACAAGCACAATAACCTCCTTGCCGTTTTCTGCGGCCTCTATAAGTGCATCGATAATCTGGCTCTTGTCTGCCACTCTGTAAAGTGTCATCTTGATGGAAACCACATCTGGGTCCTCTGCTGCATCGTTAAGCATCTTGATAAACGGCTTCATGCTCTCAAACGGATATGAAAGAAGCACATCCTTTTTCTCAACCTGACCGAGTATACTCTCCTTAAGCGAAAGCTCAGGTGTGTCACGCGGTGTACGCTTCTCAAAGAAAAGCTCCTGCTTGTCTCGCAGATAGTGCTGAAGCTGGAATACAAATGACATATCAAGCGGTGTTTTTACACTGATAAAATGCTTTTTGCCAATCTCAAGGAAGCTCGAGAGTTCGCCAATCGCCTTGCGGTTGATTTTTCTTGAAAGCTCGACCCTTACAGGATCAAGACGCACTCTCTTCTTGATGAGTTCCTCCATCATATTACGGTAATCCATATCCTCATCATACATGCTCTGCGCATCGATATCTGCATTACGTGTCACACGCATGATTGATTTCTCACGGATTACATACTTTGGATAGAGCTTTGATACAAAGTGTAAAATAAGTTCCTCTGACAGCATAAATGTGCCCGGTCTTGTAGGTATCTCGATCAGACGCTTGAACACGCTGTTTGAGCATGGCACGATACCTGTCTTTTTCTTTCCCTTCTGCGTAGTTAAAAGAACTACCGCATAGAGCTGTTTATTTGCAAGGAATGGGAACGGCTGCTGCTTTCCTATAATCATCGGAGAGAGGAAAGGTGCAATATGTGCATCAAAATATGCCTCCAGCAAATCGCCCTCATCCTTTGACAGCTTGTTGAAATTGATTATGCGCACGCCCTTTGGCTCAAGCTCGCCCATGAGCTGCTCGTAAATCCTTGCTTTTTTCTTCTCGAGCTCGCATACTCTGTCAAGGATTGCCGCTACCTGCTCCTCACTAGACATCTTTGTCTTGTTCTCGTAAATCTTTTCCTTTGAATTCATCTGCATCATGAGTGATCCGACTCTTACCATGAAAAACTCATCCAGATTTGTCTGGTAGATTGATGCAAAGGTCAGTCTCTCTGCAAGCGGTACTCTTGGATTGCCTGCCTCATTTAATACCCGCTCGTTGAACTGTAACCATGATAGCTCTCTGTTTGTGTAAACCTCTTCCAGTTTTTTCATCTGCATATACGCTCCTATTCTATATGATATATTTTCATTCACGTTCGCATCCTTTTGGTTGGTTTCATTTTGTGCCCGCTGCATTTCAAGCAGCCTTGCACGCTCTATCAGTTTGTCCTCCCGGCGCCGCCTTCGGTCTGCCAAATGAAGCTTACCTTCCACCATAACAAGTATTCCCGAAAGCGCCTTTAAAACTCTTTCTCTACTCATTTTTTACTATTTCTACGGCAATATCCGGATAATTTGTGATAATTGCATCTGCTTCTGCCTTGACAAGTGCCTTCATCTCATGCTTTTCGTTTACAGTCCATACATGAGCTCTAAGTCCTCTTCCGTGCGCCTTGTCAATGTAGTTTTCATCCTGCATATGGTAGGTTGCCGGATGAAGCGCATCCACATGAAGCTCGCTTGCATACTCTGCCGGATTTACTATAATGTCAGAAAAAAGCAGACCGCACCTCATATCAGGGCAAAGCTTTTTCATGCGCACAATCGACTCATGATTGAATGATGAGCACCAGATTCTGTCAAGCATATCATACTCTTCCACGAGCGCCAGTACCTTTTTCTCCAGATTTTTGTACTGTACGATACCGTTTTTGAGCTCGATATTTATGGTCATCTCTGTGTTTTTGAGCAGGTCAAACACCTCATCGAGTGTTGGAATGCGAGTCTTCTTGTCATAGGACGGCATGTGCTTTGACACATTGAGGCGCTTTAGCTCCTTGAGTGTATAGTCCTTTACAAAGCCTTTCTCACCACTCACTCTGTCCACGGTCTCATCGTGTATGACCACAAGCTCTCCATCCTTTGTGAGCTGCACATCAAGCTCCACGCCGTCAGCCTTCATCTTTTCTGCCTTCTTGAATGCCTCAAGTGTGTTCTCCGGTGCATATCCGGATGCTCCTCTGTGTGCCCAGACCTTTGTTCCCTCTGTGTTTATCATGCTTTAAGCCTTCTTTCGTTACTTTTTATTTTAGTTATTTTCATGCCTCGGTGCATCATATCTGTCTGCAAGCCTTAAAAATACAAATCCCACTGCAAAGAATATTGCCATAGTTGCAACCGCCACATTTATCGTGCCGCCTGCAAGCTTTACTGACGCGATGACAAGCGAGCCTAAAAATGAAGCTCCCTTCGCAAAAATATCATAGATTCCGAAGTACTCTCCCGAGTTCTCAGGAGGAATAATCTTTGAAAAATATGAGCGTGACAGCGCCTGCAATGAGCCCTGGAAGCATCCCACACCAAATGCCATGATTCCAAAGCCAATCAGATCATGCAGTGTAAGTGCATATAGACAAACTGCAAAATATCCCGCAATGCAGACATACAAAAGCGTTGTAGTTTTGTATGTCTGTGACAGTCTTCCAAAAACAAGTGAACCGATGCATGCCACTATCTGTGTAAAAAGCAAAAACACTACCTGTCCCACTGAATCGAGCTTTAAATCAGTTCCTATGTTTATACAATTATCTATTATAGTACCTACACCATCTATGTAAAGGAAAAAAGCAACCAAAAACAGTCCTACTTTTTTATCTTTTGTAGCTATTTTTTTGATTGTTCCAAAAATCTGTGCAAATGCGTCAGCTATAAGTCTTAGGACTCCCGGATTTTTGTTTGTTTTGTTTTTCTCTTTGATATTGTCTCTTATAAATGCATCATTTTCAAAATTCTTATGAATATCTTTGTCTGCTGCATCCGATACATAATTCACCTGTTTATAGCTCTTAAACAATGGAATTGTAACAACAAACCACCAGATTCCTGTAACCGCAAAGCCTATTATCATCGATAGACGGTTTGATATGTATCCAAGCATATCCGGTCCACAGATGTACGCTGCAAGTGAAACAAGAAACGGCACACACGAGCCCAGATATCCCCAGGCATAGCCGTAGGAAGACACCTCGTCCATTCTATCATTTGTCGTCACATCGACAAGCATCGAGTCATAAAACACCAGCGATGCATTGTAAAATATCTTTGTAAGCACATAGATAACAAGAAACAGCACCCATGTAGGTGTAAAACCGTTAAGTATGCATGCCGACACTCCAACAACTACGGTCGTTGAAAAAATAGCCTTTTTGATGCGCATATGGTCTGCTATCGCACCACAGACAGGCCCGATAAGTGCTGATACAACTGTCATCACAGCTATTGCCACCGCATAATACGCGGTTGCCCTGTCAGATGAAATCTGCCCTGCACCATCTCCCACGGCAAGGCTTTTGTACCATATCGGTATGAGTGCACACGCAAGCAGTGTGTATGCGGAATTTCCCACGTCATATAATACCCATGAGAGCTCCTTTGACGAGAGCTTTTTGCTTTTCTTTTGTGTATTGTCTTCTTTTGCTTTCATAAATTATACCTTCCCTGTTTATATTTCCCAGACTATGATTTTATTTTAAATATGTAAAAACCGCTACCGTCCATTTGTAAAGTTTATGTAAATAATCCGGCCAATATTAAGCCAGCGACTCTTTCGCAATCTCCACATAATGCATGGCGTTTCGATGATTCTCCTCTATCTCCTCAGCGGTCAGTGCCCTGACTACCTTTGCCGGAGAGCCAAATGCAAGGCTTCCGTCAGGAATCTCGGTGCCCTGAGTGACAAGAGCTCCCGCACCTATTATACAGTTTTTACCAATACTTGCACCGTTTAACACGATGGCTCCCATGCCGATGAGTGTATTATCACCTATAGTACACCCGTGAACAATTGCGCTGTGCCCTATTGTTACATTGTCACCTATTATGACACTGTGGCTTAAGTCCACATGTACCACCGCATTGTCCTGTATATTTGAGTTTCTGCCGATTTCTATCGGCTCTGAATCGCCTCTTACTGTTGCATTATACCATACGCTTGCTCCGTCAGCCATTGTCACCTGCCCCTTAACAACAGCGCCTTCCGCTATATAATATGCCATATCTATCCCTCCATCAATTTCAGATAATCGCCCTTGTCTATATGCATCATAGAAATCTGATTATTATGCCGCCTGAAGCCATAGACACAGTCCACATTTCGGATAAGCGACTGCAGACGTTCATCCGGTACACAGACAATCAGCTGCAAGTCCATCTTTCTTGCATACTTGAGACACACCGCACTTCGCTCCTGATCCATCTTGGAAAATGCCTCATCCAAAAGCACCAGCTTAATCTTTGAATCACGATTGCTCTGCTGCATATAAAGCATCGCAAAGCCCGCAAGAAGCGCAACATACTTAGGGTTCTGTCCCTCGCCGCCCGAATCACGTCCTGCCATGTCATCTACAAAGTTTTCCCTGATGACACGGCCGTTTTCGTCCGTAACCTGCTCATACATGCTGAATGACAGATAATTGCGGTAATCCGCATACTGCTCCATTTCCTTGCGCTTCTGCATTCGCAGATGCTCATCCTCATCCCTTGGCGGCATGAACTTGTCTGTCAAAAGTTTAATTTTCTGCTCATATTTCTTATAAAAATCATCCTCACCAAAGCTTATCTGTCCAGCTATTCCGCCATTATCCGGATTTTTACTGTCCAGTTCTTCCGCCATAAGCATATCATAGAACTGACCGTTTTCGTTCTTTGCCGGCTCTATCTTAATCTGATAGGTACTGTCTGAGAAATTAGTCTCCCTGAGAAGCCTGTTTATCTCATAGGCATGGCGCTTTGCAGCCTTGATATCACCGTGGATTGTACCGATGACATTCTCTCTGAGACTTTTGTAGATCACCTTGCACTGCTCCTCAAACTCACTCTCATATTCCGGCTCATAATCCTTCTCGTACTTCTCCAGCAGCTCCTCATATGCCTTATTTGACTTCTCGGCTCCGCTGAACTGACCTGACGGAAACTCCTTTATATACCTGTAGCGGGCAGTCTGCAACGTCTCCACACACGACTGCTGCCTGCCACCATTTCCGTCTGCGCCTTGCAGCTCAATAAGCTTCTCACGCTGTTTGCTCTTGACCGATGCTCCTGAGCTATGCTGCAGCATATCCTGCACCTGCTTCTCAAGCTCCTCTCTGGCAACATAGCCCTGTAACATATCTTCCAGCTGTGCTCTTCGCTGTTCGTTTGCACCTATGATTTTCTCATGCTGGCTTATCTTTTCATTTATCTGCTGCTGATTCAGTGAAAAAGCACTCTTAAGTGCATCGATGTTTTTCTCAAGAAGCCTCTTTTTCTCCTTTAGCTCCTTGTACTGCCCATTCTCCATTGTCCTAATAATCTCTTCGAGCTCGTTTTTCTGCGAATTAACTGCTTTAAGCTCATCTGACGCCTCAGAAAGGCCCACAAAATACTCCGGCTCCCCCTTTAAGCACTCAAAATCTCTCTGTGCCTTGAGGCTTGAAATAATACCCATAAGCTGTATCTGGTCCTTCTCAAGCCTCTCCACATCTGCCTCATACTCAGCAAGTCTTGCCTTGGATACCCTGCCTCCGATGCAGGCATTTGTAGTATAATCGCGCTTCTTCAGATGTCTGAAAATAAAGTTGCTGTATGAGTAGCAGTCCGGTGTAACTCCATCTCGTACCTGCTCAAGCTCGTCAACACTCCTGCACTTTATAATATGTCCCAGATATCTTTTCAGGCAGACATCTACATACTTTTCCTTTGTATCCACTGCTTCATAAAGCGAACCATCCAGGGCCTTTGGTTCACTGTCCATGATAGCCTTGGAATTTATGAGGTCGACATCCTCAAACTGCTTCATGTCCCTGAAAATAACAGCAGCAGTATGCGCATAACGCGGCTCTGTGATAAGTGAGAACTTTAGCCTGCCCATACGTCCTTCTATGGCATTCTTCCATTCCTCGTCCTGTACATCAAACATATCCGCAAATACCTGTACCTTCACAGGCTCGCCAAATCTATCACTTAAGTCTCTCTGCAGCGCAGCTCTTGCCGAACGCAGGCTCTCACTGTACGACTTGCGGTTGTTCTTCATATCATCGACCAGACGTTTTTTCTCTTTAAGCTCTTTTGTTATCTCATTTTTCTGCGAAGTATTGTCCTCGAGCTCATCCTCGATATCCTTCTTTATGGACTCGAGCTTTAGATGAAGCTCCTGACATTTTGCCTCTGTGACATCGCCATCCACAATCTCTTCAATGAGGTTTAAAACTGCATTGCTCACATAATCTGTGATGACCTCATCCTCATCCCAGGCCTTTAGTCCGTTTGTGATTTTAATCCACTGACGGCTGTTGTCGGTAAGCATGAGACTTCTCTTCTCAAGCTCCCTAAGCTGATCCTTTTTGCTTCCTAAGTCGCTCGATTTCAAATCTGCACATACCTGGATATACTCTTGCTGCAGATCTGCCTGCTGCCCGGCTATATCATCTGCCTTTTCTGAAAGCCTGTCCTGTTCTTCTTCGATACGCTTTTTATCATCCTCAGCTGCCTGAATCTTTGCACGCATATCCTCGATATCTATGCACCTGATCATTGTCTCTGCCATGACAATATCGCTTTGAATATTTACCAGTTCCTGCCCTGACTCCTTTATTTCTTTGAGAAGCTCAATACGCTTGCGCATATCCTCTATTTTTTCCCTGATTTGTCTGTATGCATCAAGCTGTTCACTGATAGTCTCTATCGTGCCCGAGTCACTCTTCGGAAACATATAATCACGTATAAACTGGCCTGTTCCATTTGTCATTCTGAGTGCAATAGCACTTTTTTCCATTGTGATAAAACGATTCGGGTCAATATATCCTAAAATCACATCATATAATGTGCCAAGATATGCCTCCTTCGATGCGTAAATACGGTTTACATCCCCTCTGGCGCGTCTGTCAGCTGACTGTGAGCGAGTATTTACAAGCTTTTTAATATCATTATTTGAGTAGCAGAAGCCGTCCGATGTCACATATGAAGGCTCCGGCATCCTGCCCGAATGACTGAAGTACACAAATCTCTTAATCTCAGAATCGTTTTTTCGTACCTCAAAGGCTATTCCTATACATGTAAACGTATGACTGCCTGTATCCTCTATCTCAAGCGCTATGACCGAACAAAAATCACAGTCGCCACGATTTGCGGAGCCATCCTTCTGCTCACCCCTCAAATAGCTCAGAACACTTCTCCTGTTTTTTGCATCATCTGCAGCCTTGTTCAAGAAGGTGGGGCTGAAGCTGCCGTAAAGGATTACCTGAATCGCATCCATGACGGTTGATTTTCCCGAGCCACTCTTACCACTGAACAAATTGACATACTCATTAAAATGCAAAACCTTGTGATTTATTCCGCCCCAGTTGTTTAGACACATTCTGGTAAATATCTTCTTAGACTGACTCAATTGGTAACTCCTCCATTTCACTGTTCTTGGCAAATTCATGGGTATGGTTTACAGAACTGCCTTCTGTATTCAATCCGGCAGCTTCAAGTGTTGCAGCCGACTCGTTATCATACTTAATCAGCTCCACCTCATCACTGTACATGCGCACAAGCTCATTTATATCCATGGCTGAGCAGAATATATTTACTGTGCCATAAATATAGATTGGTGTGTTGTCCTCCAGGTTTGCAATAGCCCCCGGCAGTTCAATCATCTGATGTGTTTTCATAAGCAAAAGAGCGTCTGACCATTCCTGATTAGTGAGCTTTCTGGTAATCAGATTGGTATTTCTGCCATACTCACGAATCTCTGCCAGATTCGTTGTTGTCGCATTAAGCCCCTCGCCCATGATTTTATCCCTGTATATCATCTTCATTATAATGACAATCCTTGCAGTAAGAAGAGTCATCTTCTCGAGCATGACACCATCACCCGTTATCCTGAAAAGATGCTCCTGCTGGTCATGAACCAGCTCACAGTCAAGCACAGCCAGATAATCAGAGATAAACTCTCTGTTTCTAAGACACACCTGATACCTTGGATTGTCTCTTTGAATCAATGTAACGGGGTCACACTTCATTTGCAAAATACAGGTCTGCCTCAACAGATCCTGGATAGTTTTTCTAATATTTTCTGCCTCATTTGGCGAAACATTCTCCATATATTCAAACATACATTGCTCTCTTTTCTATGCCTCTCGTTTAGAGTCCGATTTGGATATTACAAGCCTTGAGTAACTTACACCATCACTCTTTGTTATCTCTCCGTCCAGACTCACCGTATCCTCACCCATGCGCTCATTGGTCTCCTCCTGCCATAAAAACAGAAGCTTTTCCAGATCCTCCATGGATTCCACAGTTTGTTCATCTGTCACAAACATGCCATCACGCATATTTTTATCTCTGAAGCTTTGAAGCTCCTTTTTGGTATACAATGGCTTTGGCACAAAATCTGCCATATCATCTTCGCCTGCCGAAGCATCGTCAATAACAAACGGAACGAACTCACTTCTTCCTCTCTCTCTTCTTCCCGGAAAACTGTCGTCCGTTACATTGTAAAACTGTCTGGTGAACTTCATTCTGTTTCGAAGAGCCCCAAGTATCTCATCTGTTTTATCACTCTTATCTATCAGGTTAATGAGCTTTACTATATTATCCTCGTCATCTGCGCCTTCCTGCAGGATATAGTGTATCCTTGCAAGCGCCCTCTTTGCAAAAATCGTCTTCTGCTCAATAAGCTTGTTGTACTTTCTCTCAATCAGGTCAAACTCATGCTCCACCTTATAAACAAGCTCACTTGCCTTATCACAGTACTCCACGCTGTACTCATAGCGTTTTCTCTCAAACGTACCGGGTGTAGTCTGCGAAAGAATTCCCTCAAGCTCAGCCCTTCTGTCATCGTTCTGATTAAGGATTTTGCTTATAAGCTCCTTTACAGCCTCCTTGTAACGATAAAAGCTATCCGTGGTTGTAAGAATGGCATAACGTCTGCTATCACTATTATTAATTTCCTTAATCAGTACCTTCTGTATACCTATAAAATCCTTCATACGTGACAGCTCATCAAAATATGCCCTCATACCATCCTGCATATTTGATAAAAGCTGACCAAGATTTTTTGACGTATACAACGCATTTTTCAGAATATCATTATTTTTTTCCGGATCTGAAAAATATGTAAAAAGCGCACTGTAAACAGCCAAAATGCTCTCGCGCTCCCTGCTGTCATCATCCACAAGCAGCTTTTTAAATAACTCAGCATACATCTGGCTGTACTGAGGAAATGCAATCACATATGTGTTGAGCTTTTCATCAAAATCACTCCTGATCCAGCCCCAGTTTATAAGCCTGCCCAATATAGCTGATGGTGTCAGGGTGTATGCGAAACTGGCCTGGTCATATATAACATCAATTTCGGAATCAGGATTATAATCATCATGATTATCCATGCTGCCACTATCTTTATCACTCTCATCTTCATTATAATCAGTCTGCCATACAATGCCTGTTTTTGATATGGTATCCGCTATGATTATCTGGCACTCCTCACGTGTCAGTCCCAATGATGCATAGACCTCGTTATTCTCCTCATATAACGCAACAACTATCTGCATGTATGCATCCATATTTTTCGTGCGGAATAAGCTATAAAATTCTTTTGGTATTCTATCTTTCAATGTCATACTCATATAATAACATATCCCCACGTTTTTCGCCATATACATGGAAATAAACGTGGGGATATTAATATTGCCACTTCACACCTCAGCCTTAACAGTAACATCCGGTTACCATCAAATCACTGCTGATTGTGACCATCAATAATTCTATTCAATATAATATGCTTACTGCTCAGCGACTCTCAGATGACTTATAAGCTCATTTAAGCTCTCTGCCTCACTGCTCATCTCCTGACTTGCAGCTGCACACTCCTGTGAAGAAGCTGAGTTAGTCTGAACTACATCGTTAATCTGCTCTACGCCATTATTAATCTGCTTGATAGCATCTGTCTGTGTCTCAAGTGTCTCTGCGATTCCATTAACCTCATCTGTGATAGTCTTGGAATTGCCTGCAACCTCCTCAAGCTGTGATGCTGTCTTGCCTGCAATAACCATTCCTTTTTCAACAGCCTTGACCGAAGACTCAATAAGAGCAGCCGACTCCTTAGCAGCATTTGCACTCTGCTCAGCAAGTACAGTAACCTGATCTGCAACTACTGCAAAGCCTTTTCCTGCCTCTCCTGCTCTGGCTGCCTCGATAGAAGCATTGAGTGCAAGAAGGTTTGTCTGTGATGCAATCTCATTGATTGTTGCGATGATTTTACCAATCTCCTGAGATGCCTCATTGATTTCATTCATGGATGTAACCATCTCATGCATCTGTCCGTTGCTATCCATAATCTCAGTTCCGAGTCCATCAACCTTCTGGCTGATTTCCTTTGCATGCTCGGCATTCTCAGCTACCTGATCCGCTACAGAAGCAAGTGTGGCTGTAAGCTCCTCAACAACAGCGGCCTGGTCTGTTGCGCCCTGCGCCAGATCACTTGAGCTGGCAGCTACCTGCTCAGCACCATTTGAAACCTCATTTGCCGCTCTTTGGATACCACTTACTGTATCTGACATGCTCTCCTCGAAAGCAACAATTGATTCTTTAATTCCTACAAAATCGCCTTTCCACTCCACCTGTGGCTTAAAGTTGAAATTGCCATCTGCAAACTGTCTCATAGTCTGATCGATATCATCAATATATGTGCCAAGTGTCCTGATAGACTTTCTAAGGTCATGTGCAAGTTTGCCAACCTCATCATCTGAATGATACTCCAGATTGCTGTGAAGATTTCCATTAACAAGCTCTCCTGCCACTACCTCAATCTGCTGTAATGGCTCAAGCACAGAATCAATAACCTGATCACTGATTTTTTTCGCAATCATTGTAGCTACAATTCCAACTATTATTACATTGGCCAGTCCTATAACCAGGAAAAATGTAGCAACTGTTCCCGACTCGGCACCAAAGATATTAGCCTTTGCACCAAAATAAACCAATAAAACTGCAACAATTGATATGCCTCCCGATACAAGCAGCATATCCAATACTTTCTTATAGCCATATTTCAATCTCTGCTGAAGTGGCATTTCCATTATTTTGCTTTTAGCTTCCTCACCCATATGTAATTCTCCCTTTCTCATTTAGGTTTCGTTCTATACAGTAAGATTATTATATCATTACCATAGTACTATTTCAATGATAATTTGACAATATTCGTCATTTTTGACATATCGCCTAATTTCGGAAATGATTTATAGTCAAATACACTAATTTCCCGCTTATTACACCTCGAAATCCATACATGCCCTATTTGCAGTAAATGGTCTCACCCTGGTATCCGCCACTGCAACATGCTTAGGATTCTTTGCATACGCTGCAAGTGCATCAGCATCCTCAAATGTAGTATCAAGCATCACATCTACTGTAGATGTCGGAAGATAATCTGTGCGTACTGAAATGTCGATCATTCCCGGAATCTGCCCTTTAAGTCCCTCTAAGCCTTCCTTTATGCCGGCACGTATTTCCTTCTTCTGTGCCTCTGTGTACTCATCCTTGAGTGTCCATAAAATAATGTGTTTAACCATTGTGTGCCTCCTGAGTTTATCCAAGTTTAAATTTGATAGTAACTATAGGTCTCACCCGCTTTTTTGTTCTCTGCGGTTCTGAATAGTTACGATTTTAAATTTAACATTAGATTAAATTGTAATTTACATTTTTAGATTAGTATAGCATTAATATTATGAAATGTCACTTCATATTTGATTGATTAAAATGTTCCAAAAATGTTTGATTACGCTATTTGACTTGATTATTTAACTTGATTATTTAGCTTGCTTCTTTGCGTCTTTATAATTCAAAATTGGGCCATTTTAGATTCAATAGTACTCAGACTTTAGTTTATTAAAGTACAAATCAGTAAAAAAGGCTTCCGAGAAAAATCTCGAAAGCCTTAATTTTATTGCATATTTAAATAATCAGTTATAATTACTCGATAACTGTAGCAACACGTCCAGATCCTACTGTACGTCCACCCTCACGATACTTTAATATCATTTTACCTCATATTTTTTATGGTTTTCTCTCCAAAATACAGTGAAAAACGACTGATTTGTACTATTTATTTTTATTTGCCTGATTTCTTGGCACCGTTTTGGCACCGGAAGCCTCAGTCAAAAAGCTTCTCTTCTGTTGTTTATACTCTTCTCTATCAGCTTTAATTTATAGCCAAAAAGCAGCCAGTTTTTCATATAAATAATTTCTAATAACTTTTATCGCCTTTCTTCAAAGGAGAAAACGTAATCTTATTTGCCAAAAGAAAAAGAATTATTATTACAATACCAAATCCCACAAAAAGTGAACTTGTATCAACAACAGTAACTTTGTATATAATACTAATCACAAAAGATACCACTGGCGCGCATGCGTATGTAAGTGAAAATCGAATTGCAGAAACACGTCCTATATATTCTTTAGTAACTTCTTTTACAAATTTCACTTGTACATAAGTAATCATTAATCCCAATGCTGCACCAATTATTATCGAACCGATTAGCAACAGTAATTTTTGAGTTATAGGATTTGCAATATATTTTGAAACAAATGCAATAAAAACATAGTATACACCTAAAACAATTCCACAAAATGTAACAAGTGTATTATTTTTTTTCTCCTCTTTCATTTTTGCAAAAGTCAATGATCCCAAAATAGTACCAATAGTTACGCTTACACTTAGTAATGAAACAATTTTGGCATCTCCACTAAACATTTCTCTTGCAATCGGGGCGAGCAGTGCATCAAATGGAACCACTGCTGAATTAATTAGAATACATAAAAAACATAGTTTTAATAGCTTCTTATGGTCAAATACATAACTAAATCCATCTCTAAGCGAAATTAAATATTCTCTGCCAATTATTCGGTTTGTCTTCTTTTCTTCTTGAACAGAAAATTCTATTTTTACTATAAGCAACGCTGATATTAAAAATATCAAAGCATCTATCGCTAAAGAAATACCTATTCCAAATGAACTAATCACTATGCCTGACAAGCCAGTTCCAACTAATACTGCTATTTTGGTACAAGACACATTGACACTTACACCTTTATCATAATGTTCATTAGGAAGTACATGCTGAATAACTGCTACCCCTGCTGGCATATGAAATGCTTCTATTAATGAAATGGATATTGTCATAAAAACCAATATTAATGGTGAAAGCATGTTTTGTGTATATACATATAATATATACAAAACTAACAGAACTCGAGCTATATCTGAAAGTACTAACACTTTCTTTTTATTCATATTCTCGACTAATGGACCTATAAATGGTTGAATAATTACAGAAGTAGCTTGATTAATACCAAAAATAATCGCAGACCACCCTGCACTATTTGTAAGTAAATATACCAACCATGTAAAAAGTATTGTATCTAATGAATCACCACAGCGGTTAATAATATTAGAAGTCAGCAGATAAACATAATTGTGGTTATGATATAACTCATGTTTATTCATATTTATTACCTCTCTAATCATAATTTAGATTGTTTAATTTCGCAAGCTATCTTATAAAGATCCTGATGTTTTAAAGCCGCTGCTTTTTCTATAACATTATCAATTTCTGATATATCATTAAGTGATTCCAAATATTTTTTCCATTTTTTCATTTCAACATTATATGCACAGTATCTATTTTCACTTTCAAATGAGCCGTTAATGCAATAACGACTATTACTACATCCTCCTAAGCATCGTTCTGTATAACGACATTCTCTGCAAAATCCTTTTAACTTACTACTATCAAAATTTCTATTCCACTTAAAAGAGTCCGGACTTTCCCAAATCGACTTTAAAGATTTTTCACGAATATTTCCCGCTACTAATGTTTTATCTCTAATAGAAGTACAAGCAACAATATCTCCATTATGCAGAATACCAATTACATGCTTTCCTGCTCCACAACCTGTCCAAGACCAATTATCATTAAGAAAATTCTCATTTACTTTTATATCTTTATTGCTATAATAACCTATGCAATCTGCCAAAACAATTAACAACTTACCTCCAATTTTATTATATGCAAAATCAATAATAGAAAGAATATCTTGAGGTTCTATAAGCCATTCTGGGCGTTTTGCAAAATTCCCCATTGGTAATGCAATCTGTAACTGCCAACTATTAACTCCCAAATCTTTTAATTGGTCACACACCTCAAGAGCTTCTGATGTATTCAACTCATCGGGTAGCGCTTCTGCACAACTTGAACCGCAATGTTTACAACGCATATTACAACCCATTGTTATTTCCCATACAGCTGTAGTTAATTTATTCATATATTCTCTCCTATAATCCTTTTTAAATAAAAAAGACCTACTCTATATTTCTTTTTACATAGAGCAAGTCTTTTCTACAAACTACATTCTCACACCTGTTCCGTACATAACTGGTCCAAATAAGTTCTTAGAGGTTTTTAATTCAGAAATCTCTACAAACTCCAAGCTCAATTCTTCAAGATTAAACATTTTTATCCACCTCCCGTTTATTGAATTAATCTTAAGAATACATCTCTTATTTTCAAATGTCAAGTTATTTTCATTATTTTTTCCAAATTTCGAGTTCAAATTCTCGTTTTATTTGTAACATATTTTCCATTTTCTACGCATACATCAGATCTCTTAACCACTTATAAATGTCCGTAAAATTGCAAAAGCAACTGGAATCAGTGCTACAACCTTATATTCAATCATTCAAAAAGATTCCAATATTCGATTTGATTTTGCTTTAAGACTTGCAAACGAATTGCAAATTGATGTGAATGAGATATGTTCTGCCAGTCCATTTTCTGACACAATTAAGGAAGAAGAGATTTATCCTACACTTCCAGACGGTTTGAACGGAGCCTTAGACGCAAGTCGTGTAAAGACTTACTTAAAAAATTCTATGTATCCGTTGATGTATCTTTTTGGCAAAAATAGTATGCCTGATGTAGATAATCTACTTACATCATTCTATCAGCTTGATGATGAAGCCAGACAGGAAGTTGTAGAAACAATCCGTCTGAAACTGCAATATCATCGAGATCCGAAACGTGCTGAACAGATCAAGCAGATTAAAGGTTGGTAAAAAATCACTCCTGTGAATGGCAAACATTCGCAGGAGTTTCTTTTTGGGCACCGTTTTGGCACCACTGGTCTTATTTTTCAATTTTAAATTTATCTGTATTTTATCTTGCTGATAAATATTTCGCTATTTCTCTACTTATAATTTTTCAAATCATTCTCTCTTTAAGATACAGAAAAACCCGTAGAACCGAAGTTCTACGGGTATCTTACGTTTAGACACAACGTTATCTTACGATAACAAATCCATATTAAGATTGTATTACTCGATAACTGTAGCAACACGTCCAGATCCTACTGTACGTCCACCCTCACGGATAGCGAATGTAAGACCCTGCTCCATAGCTACTGGATGGATGAGCTCGATTGTCATCTCTACGTTATCACCAGGCATGCACATCTCCGTTCCTGCTGGAAGCTCGCAAACACCTGTTACGTCTGTTGTTCTGAAGTAGAACTGTGGACGATAGTTGTTGAAGAATGGAGTATGACGTCCACCCTCGTCCTTTGTAAGAACGTAAACCTGAGCTGTGAACTTACGATGACATGTTACTGTACCAGGCTTAGCAAGAACCTGTCCACGAACGATCTGGTCACGGTTAATACCACGGAGAAGTGCTCCGATGTTATCACCAGCCTGAGCCTCGTCTAACTGCTTACGGAACATCTCGATTCCAGTAACAACAGTCTTCTGAACGTCCTCTTTAACACCAAGAATCTCTAACTCGTCGTTGAGGTGAAGTGTACCACGCTCTACTCTACCAGTTGCAACAGTACCACGACCTGTGATTGTGAATACGTCCTCTACTGGCATAAGGAATGGCTTATCTGTATCACGCTGTGGATCTGGGATGTAAGAATCAACAGTATCCATAAGCTCCATGATCTTGTCTCCCCACTCACCGTTTGGATCCTCAAGAGCCTTAAGAGCTGAACCCTTGATGATTGGGCAATCATTGAATCCGTACTCCTCAAGCTGCTCTGTAACTTCCATCTCTACGAGCTCGATAAGCTCTGGGTCGTCAACCATATCACACTTGTTAAGGAATACGATGATGTAAGGAACACCTACCTGACGAGAAAGGAGGATGTGCTCCTTTGTCTGAGCCATAACACCGTCAGTTGCAGCAACTACGAGGATAGCACCATCCATCTGAGCTGCACCAGTGATCATGTTCTTTACGTAGTCAGCATGTCCAGGACAGTCAACGTGTGCGTAATGTCTCTTCTCTGTCTCATACTCAACGTGAGCTGTAGAAATTGTGATACCACGCTCTCTCTCTTCTGGAGCCTTATCAATGTTAGCGAAATCTGTAGCTGTGTTACCAGCGACACGAGCTGCTAATACTGCTGTAATAGCTGCTGTTAAAGTTGTTTTACCATGATCTACGTGACCGATGGTACCAATATTACAATGTGGTTTTGTTCTTTCAAATTTAGCCTTTGCCATTTTGAAACGTCCTCCTTAAACTTTTATGCCCCATGGGCTATTTTTATAATCTACCGACTGCTTTGATTATACGAAATAATCAAAGTTTTTTCAAGTAAATTTTACGGCAAATCCCCCTTTTTCAAGGGGAAATGCCTTTATTTTTGATTTTTATACCATATATAGTATATATTTCATCATTTGTACTATAAATTGTTTGCTAATTTGCAATTATTTTGCGTGGTTAGCAAGAACCTTGTCCTGTACATTCTTTGGAACCGGCTCATATCTGTCGAAGAACATTGAGTAGTTTCCACGTCCCTGTGTCTTAGAACGAAGGTCTGTAGAGTAACCGAACATCTCTGCAAGTGGTACATATGCATGTACAATCTTTCCACCGCCGAGATCGTCCATACCCTCGATACGTCCACGACGAGAGTTAACATCACCGATAACGTCTCCCATGTACTCCTCAGGCATTGTAACCTCTACCTTCATGATTGGCTCAAGTAATACAGGTGCGGCCTTTGCCATAGCCTCTTTGAAACACATAGATCCGGCAATGTGGAATGCCATCTCTGATGAATCGACCTCATGGTAAGATCCATCGTATACTGTTGCATGGATACCAACTACTGGGAATCCACCAAGAGAGCCGGCCTTTGTAGCCTCCTCGATACCTTCGCCAATTGATGGAATGTATTCCTTAGGAATAGCACCACCGACAACCTCTGAATCGAACTTGAAAAGTTCTTCTCCATTGGCATCCATTGGCTCGAAACGTACCTTACAGTGTCCGTACTGTCCACGTCCACCTGACTGCTTAGCATATTTGTATTCCTGATCAACAGCCTTTGTAAATGTCTCCTTGTAAGCAACCTGAGGTGCACCAACGTTTGCCTCAACCTTGAACTCACGGAGAAGACGGTCAACGATGATCTCAAGGTGAAGCTCACCCATACCAGCGATGATTGTCTGACCTGTTTCCTGATCAGTATGAGCACGGAATGTAGGATCCTCCTCTGCAAGCTTTGCAAGAGCCTCACCTAACTTACCCTGTCCAGCTTTTGTCTTTGGCTCGATAGCGAGCTCGATAACTGGCTCTGGGAACTCCATAGACTCAAGGATAACCGGATGCTGCTCATCACAGATTGTATCACCTGTTGTTGTGAATTTAAATCCAACAGCAGCAGCGATATCACCTGAGTAAACCTCATCCAATTCCTGTCTCTTATTAGCATGCATCTGAAGAATACGTCCGATACGCTCTTTCTTATCCTTTGTTGCATTTAATACATAAGAACCTGCCTTACATTTTCCTGAGTAAACACGGAAGAATGCAAGCTTTCCTACGAATGGATCTGCCATGATCTTGAATGCAAGTGCTGAGAATGGCTCCTCATCTGATGAATGTCTCTCAATCTCATTTCCCTCAAGATCTGTTCCCTTGATTGAAGGGATATCTGTAGGAGCTGGCATGTACTCAACAATAGCGTCAAGTAACTTCTGTACACCCTTGTTACGGTATGCAGAACCACAACATACAGGTACTGCTGTACACTCACATGTTGCTTTACGAAGAACCTTCTTCATATCCTCTACAGATGGCTCCTCACCCTCAAGATACTGCATCATGAGATCGTCATCTAACTCACAGATTTTCTCAATGAGCTCTGTACGGTACTCTGCAGCCTGATCAGCCATATCTCCAAGATCATCAGTAACTGTGATATCGTCACCCTTCTCATCATTGTAAATATAAGCCTTCATCTCGAAAAGGTCGATAATTCCTTTAAAATCGTCCTCTTTACCGATTGGTAACTGAAGTACGATAGCATTTTTTCCTAATCTTGTACGGATCTGGTCAACAGCTCCGTAGAAGTTTGCACCTAAGATATCCATCTTATTGATGAATGCCATACGAGGTACATTGT